>JACCEE011898618.1_pt1 | contig 26576 bp, 21 predicted proteins | sample 7449931 | NCBI WGS metagenome assembly JACCEE01 (sample SAMN15323457, study PRJNA562643) | freshwater metagenome | isolation source: river surface water | place: USA:Blue River Watershed | collected 2017-08-19 | reverse complement strand
CTCCTTCAAATCCTACTCTAAATCCGCTAATTACTTCATCAAAAATAACCAAAGCACAATTTTGGTGTGCAATTTCAATTAAGTTTTGCAAAAATGATTTATCCTGAATTAATAACCCATTATTTGCTGGTATTGGTTCAATAATTACTGCTGCAATTTGGTCTTTATACTCTGCAAAAATATTTTTTAAAGCATTTAAATCATTTAAAGGAGCTACAATAGTTTCCTTTGCAAATGCCTCTGGAACTCCAGCAGAACTTGAAGTTCCAAAAGTTGCTAATCCACTACCCGCTTTAACCATTAAATGATCAACGTGCCCATGGTAACACCCTTCAAATTTAATAATTTTATCTCTTCCTGTATATCCTCTTGCTAAGCGCACCGCCGACATAACAGCCTCTGTTCCAGAGCTTACAAATCTAAGTTTTTCAATTTTTTTATTATTACTTAATATAGCATTTGCTAATTGATTTTCTTGAACAGTAGGTGCGCCAAAAGTTAAACCATTTTGAGCAGTTTGTACTACAGCTTCATAAATATCATGATTATTATGTCCTAAAATTAATGGTCCCCAAGAACAACAAAAATCAATTAATTTATTTCCATCTGCATCCCAAATAAAAGGTCCATCACCTTTGGTTATAAACAGCGGACTACCATCTACACTTCTAAAAGCTCTTACAGGAGAATTTACACCACCAGGAAAATATTGAGAAGATTCCTTGTATAACGCTTCGGATTTAGATTTATTCATCACAAAAATTTTAAAACAACTACATACAAAATTGGGTAACCTTAAAAAGTTACCCAAAATATTTATTATCTGCTTAAGTACAAATTCCTTTCGGAATAAACTTTCTTAAAAAACGGATCTTTAAGGTTTTTTATAAACTGTATTGCCTCACCCGTACTTTTCATTTCCGGACCCAATTCCTTGTTTACATTAGGGAACTTATCAAAGGAGAAAACAGGAACTTTTATTGCATAACCCTCTAACTTAGGCTCAAATTTAAAGTCTTTTACTTTATTTACACCCAACATAACTTTAGTAGCATAATTTACATAAGGTTCACCATAAGCTTTTGCAATAAAAGGAACTGTACGTGATGCCCTTGGATTTGCCTCGATTACATATACCACATCATCTTTAATTGCAAACTGAATATTGATTAAACCATGTGTTTTTAATGCTACAGCAACTTTTCTGGTAATATCTTTAATTTGCTCTATAACTAATGCGCCTAAACTAAATGGAGGCAAAACCGCATAAGAATCTCCAGAGTGAATACCTGCTGGTTCAATATGTTCCATTATACCAATAATTTGTACATCAACACCATCACAAATCGCATCAGCTTCGGCTTCAATAGCGCCTTCCAAATAATGATCTAATAAAATTTTGTTTCCAGGTATATCTTTTATCAACTCAATAACATGATGCTCTAACTCTTGTTCATTAATAACAATCTTCATCCCTTGTCCGCCTAAAACGTAAGATGGACGAACCAATAAAGGAAAATCTAATTGTTTAGATAATTTTAAAGCTTCCTCTGCTGTTTCAACAACACCAAATTTAGGATATGGAATTTCATTTTCTTGCAACAATCTAGAGAAACTACCTCTATCCTCAGCTAAATCTAAAGCTTGATAACTTGTTCCAATAATCTTTATTCCATATTTATTCAATTTTTCGGCTAACTTCAATGCTGTTTGTCCGCCCAATTGAACAATAACACCTTCTGGTTGTTCATGTAAAATTATATCGTAAATATGTTCCCAAAATACAGGCTCAAAATATAATTTATCTGCTGTATCAAAATCTGTAGAAACCGTTTCTGGATTACAGTTAATCATAATCGTTTCATAACCACATTCTTTTCCAGCTAAAACCCCATGAACACAACAATAATCAAACTCAATACCTTGCCCAATTCGGTTTGGTCCGGCACCTAAAACTATAATTTTTTTCTTATCAGTTTTAACAGATTCATTTTCTTCTTCAAAAGTAGAGTAATAATAAGGTGTTTTAGCCTCAAACTCGGCAGCACATGTATCCACTAATTTATATACACGGTTAATATTGTACTCTTTTCTCTTACTATACACTTGACTTTCTAAACAACCTAACAAATGCGCAATTTGTCGGTCACCATAGCCTTTTTGCTTAGCTTCTAACAATAAATCTTTTGGCAAAGTATTGATATGGAAATTTTGAATCTCTCTTTCTAAAGCAATCAATTCCTCAATTTGGTTTAAAAACCAATGGTCAATTTTAGTTTTTTCGTAAATCGTTTTTAATGGAATACCTAACTTTAAACCATCATAAACTCTAAACAATCTATCCGCACTTGCATTTTCTAAAGCATGAATAATTTGTTCTTGATTACGTAATTCTTTACCATCAGCACCTAATCCATTTCTTCCAATCTCTAAGGACTGACAAGCTTTTTGTAAGGCTTCTTGGAAAGATCTTCCAATCCCCATTACCTCTCCAACCGATTTCATTTGTAAACCTAAAGTGCTATCTGCACCTGGAAATTTATTAAAGTTCCATCTAGGAATTTTTACAATAACATAATCCAAAGTTGGCTCAAAATAAGCCGAAGTAGATTTTGTAATTTGATTTAACAACTCATCTAAAGTATAACCAATTGCCAACTTAGAAGCAATTTTTGCAATAGGATAACCTGTTGCTTTGGATGCTAATGCAGAAGAACGAGATACACGAGGGTTAATTTCAATTGCAATAATATCCTCATTTTCATCGTTACTAACCGCAAACTGTACATTACAACCTCCGGCAAAATTACCAATAGCACGCATCATTTTAATTGCTAAATCTCGCATGCGTTGATATGTTTTATCAGATAATGTCATTGCTGGAGCAACTGTAATCGAATCTCCAGTATGAATACCCATTGGATCAAAGTTCTCAATCGAACAAATAATCGCAACATTATCATTTTTATCACGCAACAACTCCAACTCAAATTCTTTCCAACCCATTACCGCTTTATCAATAATCACCTCATGAATAGGCGATGCATGTAAACCAACGGTTAATAATCTATCAAAATCTTCTTTTTTGTATACAATAGATGCTCCTGTACCGCCTAAGGTATAAGAAGCACGAATCACTAAAGGAAAACCAATTTCTTGAGCAAATTCTTTTCCTGCTAAAAATGATTTTACAACTTTGGAAGGCGCTTGTCCAACACCAATCTTATCCATCAACTCCCTAAATCTATCTCTGTTTTCTGTAATTTCTATCGCTGCTAAATCTACGCCTATTGTTCTTACATTAAACTCCTCCCATAATCCTTCTCTATCACATTCGATACATAAATTTAAAGCTGTTTGTCCTCCCATTGTTGGTAAAACAGCATCTATTTTACGTTCTGTTAAAATTTTACGAATAGAATCTACATTTAATGGCAATAAATAAATGTGGTCAGCTGTAACTGGATCCGTCATAATTGTAGCAGGATTGCTATTAATCAACGTAACTTCAATTCCTTCATCTCTTAAGGAACGTGAAGCTTGAGATCCTGAATAGTCGAACTCACACGCTTGTCCGATAACAATTGGTCCGCTACCGATGATAAGTACAGACTTTATAGATAAATCTTTTGGCATAGGATTTTTTTTTTCGATGGTCAAATAGTGCGCAAAATTAACTTTTTTGTCGAAATTTACCGAATATTATAGAGAAAAAATATGGCGACTTATCAACATAATAATGATATTGAACTTTTTTATAACGTTTATGGCACTGGAAACAAGGTTTTAATTGCTTTTCATGGTTTTACAAAAGATAGTACCGACTATAAAATGTTTGAAAATATTTTAGGAAATACCTACACTATTTTTGCTGTAGATTTATTTTATCATGGAAAAACTAAATTTAATGCTAAAAAAATAAAAAGCTTTACTAATGAGCAACTTAAAGACATTATTGCAGGATTTATAACCCATTTAAAAGCTCAAAAATTTTCAGTTATTGGTTATAGTATGGGAGGAAAAATAGCATTGTTTACACTTCAAAACTTTAACGAAAAAATTGAAAATAGTTTTTTATTAGCTCCAGACGGACTAAAAATGATTTTTTGGAATTGGTGGGTTACTAAAACAAAAACAGGAAAATATACCTACGGTTACACAATTAAAAAACCACAATTGGTATATAACATTGCAAAAATTGGAACTTCTACTAGAATTTTACCTCAAAAAATTGAGAAATTTGTAGAATTAAATTTTGGTAGGAAAGGTATAAGATTAAAAATTTACAGGGTTTGGCAATTGTATAAAAACATTAATATTGATACCGAAAAAATAAACAATAATTTTAAAGAAAAAAATAAAGAAATATTAATTTTTGGCGGTCATAAAGATCCTATAATTAAAATAAAATTTTTAAAAGATTTTACTAAGAAAAATCGAACTTTTAAACTAATAGAATTAAAAGCCGGACACGATTTGTTTAAAGAATATTTAAGAGAGGATATTTCTAATGAAATATTAAAAGCTTTTTAATCAAACAAACTTAACTCTTTTAGCTCAATATAATATTCGTTATCAGGATTAATTATAGAACTTATAATTTTATCCTCATTATCTTTTAAATAAACTGCAATTTTATGTCGTCCATAACCTAAACCCTCAATCCAAAAAGGAGCATAAAAATCAATCTTAAACTCTATATCATTTATATTTAAACTCACATAATAACCTTTCTCCAATTTAACATTGTGCAACATAAAATCAAAAATAACTTTTTCTGCATTTGGCCCAATGTAAGACCCTCTTGGCTGAGTTACGTACAAAATTGAATCTGGCAATAATGATTCAAACGATGAACCTTTATCATCAATATTTACCTTAAAAAACAAAGAAGATTCCGGATTTTTCAAACCAACATTAAAACTTCTGTTTAAAAAAACAAAAATTTTATTTTCACCCATTGATAAATCAATCTGAGCGCTGGTTTCAGTATTTTGTTTAATCAACTTTTTATTATTGATTATCACCATATTTTGAACAGCCAAAACATCGTTTTGATAAAATTTTTCCTGATCAGCAGTAACAGCACCTAGAGTAAAATTTTCAATTTTAAATTCCAATACGTTTGAACCTGGACTAAATCTTATATTATCACTTAATAACAATAATTTTGCTTCTGAAAATCTTGGATAATCAACTATTTCAGTAAGTTTTAAACCATTTCGCTCTAACACCACGGCTCTTTTTTGATGTAATTTAGTGTGTTTATTTATTTCTGTTTCACCAAAAGAATGCTCGTTTTCACTTGCACAACCAACAATAAAAAAAACAAAAGAATAAATAATTAAAAACCTGAAAATATACATCGAGAAAAATTTGATAAAAAGAAAGAACCCTTGATAAATCAAGAGTTCTTAAAAATTAATTATAAAACTTGTAATGAACCAAACATTGGAGAAGACTCTAAGAAGTCTTTTGATGGATTAACCATTAAAACCGGAATTTGAGCTTCATTGGTAATCAATTCTTCTTCGTCATTTTTAAGGAAATGAGAAATACTTCGGTAATTTAAATTTAAAACTGCCATCATATCTGCATTAATACTAACTGCATAATGAACTATTTGTTTTACAAAATCACCTTTACCCTCAGCTAATTTAACAACATAATCAATACCGTGGTCTTTAAAAAACTTTTTAGCATATAAAATATTGTTATCTATATTTTTCTTTAAAAATGGATCATCATCATACTCTCCAAAAATGTGGATTTTAGCATTTAATGCTTTTGCCATACTTGCAGTAGATGAAATTTTTAATTTGGTTTCGGAATTAAAATCTATAGGGAATACAATATTTTTATATGCTCCACTAGATATTTTATCTTGTACAACTAAAAAAGGAATTGTTGAATTAGTGATAATTTTCATGGCATAACTACCAATTAAATGCTGAATACCTCTTCGTCCATGTGTACCCATTACAATTAATTTAGCGCCTTCATAATCAGCAACTTTATTAATATCTTCAAAAATATTTCCATGTACCACTTTACCTACTGTTGGAATATTGTGTTTTTCGATAACCTGATCCACTAAAGGTTGTAATTTTTTATTAGCTTCTGCTGGTTTATCATCTTTGTCTATAACATGTAAAACAATAATTTCACCATCCATAATTTTAGCAATATCAATTGCATGATTTAGAGCTGTTGAAGAAACTGATGAAAAATCTGTAGGAACTAAAACTTTGTAAACCTGCTTCATAAAATCTTATTTTTTATTTAGTTGATTAGTGCTTTTTAATCAAACAGCATAAAATTAAAAAAAAAGTTTAAGGATTGATATAAATTTTGAAAAATATATAATTCGATTCAAAACTATTTTTTTAATTCTATTTAATTTCACAACTTTTATACGTAAAAAAACTTATACAACTCAGAAACAATTCAACTACAAAAATAAATATATAATTAACTGAAATTTAAATATTTAAATCAATAATATTTAAATTAATCATTAAAATAATACAATTTTATTTTTATATACATTTAAATTTAACGTAAATAAATTGTTAAGTTATTTGTTTTGTACTTGATTATAATATTACTTTGTACAACAAAAATCTAAATATAAAAATTTATGAATCAGCTTAGTGCAAAAAAGTTAATTGAAGAAACGAATTATTTAGACAATAAGATTTTAGTTTTTAAATCCGAGGACAAAAATAAATTTTGCAAAATTGTTTGGAAAGGCTACTCCGCTACAACAAAAGATGAAAATAACGAAGACGGTACAGTAAGAGTTAGATTAAAAGATTTATTAAGTGGGAAAGAATTCTCAGAAGACATGAAACAAGTTTCATCTATTTTCCCTAAAGAAAGTATTGAAAATAAAGAAAACTCTAAGGAAGAAATATTAAATATAATTCATCAAGCAGAAAACGAAAACAATAAAACATTAGAGTGGATAGCTAAAAGTTTTGATAAAAAACAAGTAGTTGAAGAGGAAATTGAACAGCTATTAACCGAACTTTGGCTTGAAAGTAAAGTAACAAAAGCAAGATTTAAATCTAATGATATTGTGGTATATAATCTTAAAAAATAATTTTAACACAAATAAAATCATCAACTTTAAAGCTCAGAATTCTCTGAGCTTTTTTTATTCATTTATTTCTAGTTTAATTTTAAAATCCTTTTTAAACACTACAACAATTTCACCTTTTGGTGGTTTTGCTGTAAAATAATCCAACAATTCTTTTGCCGAACCTCGATGATGAGTTTCATGAATTTTACTAATTTCTCTAGAAACAACAACCTGTGCTGTTGGTGGCAAAACTGTATTTAGTTCCTGTAATAACTTTAAAATTCTGTACGGACTTTCGTATAAAACCACAGTACAATCTAAAGTAAGTAAAAAATCTAAACGTGTTTTACGCCCTTTTTTGTGTGGCAAAAAACCTTCGAAATAAAAATTGTTACACGGCAAACCACTACAAACTAAAGCAGGCACAAATGCTGTAGCACCTGGCAAACAACAAATTTCGATATCATTCTCTACACAAGCCCTAGATAATAAAAATCCAGGATCAGAAATTCCTGGCGTGCCAGCATCCGATACTAACCCAATATGTTTCCCATCAAGCAATTGGCTAATTATTTTTGGTAAAATTTGATGCTCATTGTGTTGATGAAATGCCACTAAGGGTTTATTAATTTGCAAATGATTCATCAACTTTACACTATGCCTTGTATCCTCACACAACAAAACATCTACCTCTTTTAAAACATTAATAGCACGTAAAGTAATATCTTCTAAATTCCCTATGGGTGTTGGTATAATAGTTAATTTTCCAGTCATTTTTTTTACCTATAAAAAAAAAGTCGTTCCCTAAGAAACGACTTTTATACATTCATGTATTTTTTATTATTCAGCTAAAACAATAGCCTTGTTTTTACTTACCTCAACCACACCACCTAAAACATCAACAAATTCCTCTTTACCACCAACAACATATTTAATTTTACCCGCAGATAAAGTTGAAACAATAGGAGCGTGATTTTCTAAAATTTGAAAACTACCCAAAACACCAGGAAAAGTAGCCGAAGTAACTTCGCCATTAAACACTTTTTTATCTGGGGTAATAATTTCTAAAAACATATCTATTTGTTTTAAATTTTTGATAATTATTTCACATCTGCAATTAAACGTTTACCTTTTTCGATAGCTTCCTCAATTGTACCTACTAAGTTAAACGCAGCTTCAGGATATTGATCCACCTCACCGTCTAAAATCATATTAAAACCTTTAATTGTATCTTCGATTGAAACGAATACTCCTTTTAAACCTGTAAATTGCTCGGCAACGTGGAAAGGTTGAGATAAAAATCTCTGTACCCTTCTAGCTCTGTGTACAGTTAATTTATCTTCCTCAGATAACTCATCCATACCCAAAATTGCAATAATATCTTGTAATTGCTTATATCTTTGTAAAGTATTTTTAACTCTTTGTGCACAATCATAATGCTCATCACCAACAATAGCCGGAGATAAAATTCTTGAAGTAGAATCCAAAGGATCCACAGCAGGATAAATACCTAGCTCAGCAATTTTACGAGACAATACTGTAGTAGCATCTAAGTGAGCAAACGTAGTTGCTGGAGCAGGGTCAGTTAAGTCATCCGCTGGTACATAAACCGCTTGTACTGAAGTAATTGAACCAGTTTTAGTAGATGTAATACGCTCTTGCATTAAACCCATTTCTGTTGCCAATGTTGGTTGGTAACCTACCGCAGAAGGCATACGACCTAATAATGCAGATACCTCAGAACCCGCTTGTGTAAATCTAAAGATATTATCGATAAAAAATAAGATATCTCTACCTTGTCCTTCTCCATCTCCATCTCTATAATATTCAGCTAAAGTTAAACCCGACAAAGCCACACGAGCACGTGCACCTGGAGGCTCATTCATTTGTCCGAATACAAACGTAGCTTTAGATTCTTTTAACGCTACTTTATCTACTTTTGATAAATCCCATCCACCCTTTTCCATAGAGTGCATAAATTCATCACCATATTTTATAATGCCCGACTCTAACATTTCACGCAATAAGTCGTTCCCTTCTCTTGTTCTTTCACCAACACCAGCAAACACAGATAAACCACCATGACCTTTTGCGATGTTGTTAATTAACTCCTGAATTAATACTGTTTTACCTACACCAGCACCACCAAACAAACCAATTTTACCTCCTTTTGCATAAGGCTCAATTAAGTCGATTACTTTAATCCCTGTAAATAAAACCTCTGTAGATGTTTTTAAATCTTCAAATTTAGGTGGTTCACGGTGAATTGTGTAACCGCCAGTTTTTGAAGGCTGTTCAATACCATCAATAGCATCACCAACAACATTAAACAATCTACCATTAATAGCATCACCAATAGGCATTGTAATAGCCTTACCTGTAGCTACAACATCCATACCTCTGCTTAAACCATCTGTAGAATCCATTGCAATTGCTCTAACAGTATCCTGTCCGATATGTTGCTGTGTTTCCAAAACAATAGTTTGACCTTTTGAATTTACAACCTCTAAAGCGTCGTAGATTCCAGGAAGTTCAACTCCTTCAGTACTGAAAGAAACGTCGATAACTGGTCCGATAACCTGTGCAATTTTACCTATCTGTGAAGACATATTATAATGAACTTTTGTTAAATAAATTCGATTAATTCGGGTGCAAAGGTAGTTTATTTTTTTATTTATTTAATAAATATCCAAAATAATTTAAGGAGTTTTTCAACATAAACACATGAATAAATCAAATAGCTTAGTTAAAAATGCAATATTATTATTTAATTTTACCTAAAATTGAAAGTTACCATACCACTTTTAAACAAAATTGATGGAGATTTTTTGGGGATTAGAAAACTTTAAACAGCTAGAAAACGCAGTAGTAACCATGGGCACTTTTGATGGCGTACATTTGGGTCATCAAGAAATCATTAAAGATTTGGTAAAAACTTCTAAAACCAATCAAGCAAAATCTGTTTTAATCACCTTTGATCCTCACCCTCGTAAAGTTTTACAACCAGATATACCACTTCAATTAATTCAATCTGTTGAAGAAAAAATTTTAGTTTTACAAACTACAGGAATAGATTATTTAATTATCATACCATTTGATAAACAATTTTCTGAGTTAAGTTCTTTAGAATTTATCCAAAAAATTTTAGTGCAAAAAATTGGATGTAAAAAATTAGTTATTGGCTACGATCATCATTTTGGAAAAAACAGAGAAGGTTCTTTTGAATATTTAAAAAACAATAGCCATTTGTTTGGATTTGAAGTAAAAGAAATTAGCGCAAAAAAAATTGATGAAACCAAAATAAGTAGTACTGCCATTAGAAAATATATTAAAGATGGTGAAATTAAAAAAGCAAATCTTTTACTTAACTATACTTATTTTATAATTGGTAAAATTGTTGATGGAGAAAAAATTGGAAGAAAAATTGGTTTTCCTACTGCTAACATTCAAGTTGATACAAATAAACTAATTCCTAAAATTGGCGTTTATTTAGCAAAGGTTGAATTTGATAATAAAAGTTTTTTTGGGATGCTAAACATAGGCAACAAACCAACTTTTGGTAATCATTTATTAAGTGTGGAAATTCATATTTTTGATTTTCATGAAGATATATATAACAAAAAGGTAAAATTATTGTTATATGAAAGAATTAGAGACGAAATTGCATTTAATAACGTTAACGATTTAATTGAACAGTTAAAAAAAGACAAATCCATATGCCAAAATATTATGCCTCATTACTATTAGCTTTTGCAATTATAACTTTTAAAAGTTATGCGCAAAATAATGAGCTTTTAGATATTAAAAGTTTAATAGAATTAAAATCGGAAGAAAGTTTAAGCAAAGTAAGTACGCAAACGATTAAACTATCCTTAAAAAAACAAAAGCTAAAATCTATTCCTGCTGAAGTATATGATTTGGTAAATTTGCAATATTTAGATTTATCTAAAAACAACATTGATAGCATTTCTCCTCAAATCAAAAATTTAAAAAACCTACAAGTTTTATATTTAAATAAAAACAAAATCTATTCTATTCCTTCCGAATTATACGAATTAACTAATTTAAAAATAATATCCTTAAACTCAAACGACATCAATTATATATCTCCATCTATTCAAAAATTACTTCAACTAGAAATTTTAGATTTATGGAATACAAATGTTACTAGTTTACCAGAGCAAATTACCCGATTAGAAAAACTAAAAGAAATTGATTTAAGAGGAATAACTATGAACCCCACTCAACAACAACAAATTTTAGATTTACTCCCAAACGTTAAAATATTACTAAGCGCGCCTTGTAATTGTGGGATTTAATTGAAATTACTTTTTCTCAATTTCTCGTAAACTTTCCATTTTTTTCAATTTTAAAAAGCCTTGAATATCTTCAAAGTGTTCTTTAACGCGTTTGTTACCAAACTCAAAAACTTTAGTTGCTAAGCCATCTAAAAAATCTCTATCGTGGGAAACTAAAATTAATGTTCCATCAAAATCCTTTAAAGCCTCTTTAATTATATCTTTGGTTTTAATATCCAAATGATTGGTAGGCTCATCTAAAATTAAAAAGTTTACAGGTTCCAACAACAATTTTATCATGGCCAATCGGGTTTTTTCGCCACCCGATAATACTTTAACTTTTTTGGTACTTACATCACCCCCAAACATAAACGCACCTAAAATATCTTTGATTTTTGAGCGAATATCCCCCACAGCAATTTGATCAATTGTTTCATAAATACTTAAGGATTCATCCAACAAAGAAGCTTGATTTTGAGCAAAATAACCAATTTTACAATTGTGACCAATTTCCAAACTTCCTTCAAAGTCTATTTCGCCTAATATAGCTTTAATCATTGTAGATTTACCCTCACCATTTTTACCTACAAATGCTACTTTTTGTCCACGTTCAACTACCAAATTAGCATCTTTAAACACCACATGATTGCCGTAACTTTTACATAAATCCTTTACAATTAAAGGATAATTTCCTGTTCGAGAAGCAGGAGGAAATTTTAAACGCAAAGCAGAGTTATCCACCTCATCCACTTGAACAATTTCTAACTTTTCCAACATTTTTACACGAGATTGTACTTGTAAAGTTTTGGAATATGTGCCTTTAAAACGTTCGATAAACTGAACATTTTCGGCAATAAATTTTTGTTGCTCGTCGTATTGTTTTTGTTGTTGTTCGCGGCGTTCTTTACGCAACTCCAAATATTGCGAGTAATTTACTTTATAATCGTAAATCCTTCCCATTGTAACTTCAATTGTACGATTGGTAATATTATCCACAAAAGCTTTATCGTGTGATATAACCATAACCGCTTTTGCCTGATTGATTAAAAAATCTTCTAACCATTGGATAGATTCAATATCCATATGATTAGTAGGCTCATCTAACAAAATTAAATCGGGCTTTTTTAATAAAATTTTAGCCAATTCAATTCGCATTCTCCAACCACCACTAAATTCGCTTGTATTTCTATCAAAATCAGTTGCTAAAAAACCCAAACCTTTTAATACCTTTTCTACTTCGGCTTCATAATTAATTTCCTCAATAGAATAATATTTCTCGCTCAATTCAGATACCTCCTCAATAATTTTCGCATATTCATCCGATTCATAATCTGTACGGGTTTCCAATTGATGATTTAACTCATCAATACTTGCTTTCATAGCAAAAATTTCGTTAAAAGCTTTAGCTGTTTCCTCCTTAACTGTACAATTATCTTCTGTTAAAAGGTGTTGAGGCAAATAGGCAATTATAGCATCTTTTGGAGCCGAAACCATACCTTTGCTAGGCTTATTAACACCTGCAATAATTTTTAACAAAGTAGATTTTCCTGCACCATTTTTGCCCATTAAGGCAATTTTATCATTTTCGTTAATTGCAAACGAAACATCACTAAACAAATTAATGTTTCCAAAAGAAACTCCTAAGCCATCAATTGTAATCATAAAATAAAATTTCAACAAACTTATATATTAAAATTGGTTGATGAATAATGGATGATAAATTTTAATTAATTTAGTTGAAAAATCTTTTGCAATATTGATATGATTAAAAAATTTATAGATTTTATACAAAATGATTTGTGGAAGTTGGAAACTGATGATTTACCAAAATCAAAATCATTTTGGATACAACAATTACGCATTTTTGTTTTAGCATCTCGAGGTTTCAACGAGGATAATATTTTATTGCGCGCATCTGGCTTAACTTTTTATACATTAATATCCATTGTACCAATTGTTGCAATGGCATTTGGAATTGCAAAAGGCTTTGGATTTGAAGCCATATTAAATGAACAAATTACCAGTTATTTTGAAAATCAACCTCAAGTTAGCGAAATGTTGATTGGTTTTTCGAAATCATTTTTAAACAATGCCAAAGGTGGTGTTATTGCTGGTGTTGGTATTTTAGTTTTGTTTTGGTCGGTTATGAAAGTTTTAACCAATATAGAATTATCTTTTAATGCCATTTGGGGAATTAAAAAACAACGAAATTGGGTACGGAAATTTACCGAGTATATATCAATAATGATAGTTGCGCCTATTTTTATAATTTTATCTGGAGGTTTAACCGCATATATATCTAGTACCAGTGCAGCTTTGGAAGATAGTTTTTTATATCAAATCGGACCGTTTTTTACAATTTTATTAGAAATCATTCCTTTTATAATCATTGGATTATTATTTGCATTTATATATGTTGCTTTACCTAATACAAAAGTGCAATTTAAAAGTGCTTTAATAGCTGGAGCTATAGCAGGTACAAGCTTTCAGTTATTGGAATGGGTATATTTCACATTCCAAATAGGTGCGGTAAAATACAACGCAATTTACGGAAGTTTTGCTGCCTTTCCGTTGTTTTTAGTTTGGTTACAAAGTAGCTGGTTAATTGTATTATTTGGATGTGAGCTGGCATTTGCCAATCAAAATGTACAACAATATATTTATGAAAATGAGGTGAATACCATTAGTATTAAACACAACAAAAAAGTAACATTTTTAATTTTAATTTTAATCAACAAAAACTTTAATATTGGAGAAAAACCTTTAACAGCCAACGAAATTGCAGGATATTTAAAACTACCTGTTCGTTTAGTTCAAAATGTTATTCAAAATTTACTAAAAAGTAATTTTATAATGGAAACATATACCAACGAGCTAAAAACTATTGGTTATAGTCCAGCAAAAGATTTGAGTGAGTTAAAAATTTCGGATTTTATTATTCAGTTTGAAGAACAAGGAAGTGAAGAGGTTCCAATAAAAAATTGTGCAGAATGGAATTGGGTTGATAAAACTGTAGATGAATTTTTAGAAAATAATCATCAAAGCTCTAAAGATAAAAAAATGAGCGATATCATACATCAAATTAAATCTATTTAGGCATTGTATTTGTCTTTTTCCGATTTTAAATTGTTGTGTTATGTTAAAAACTTTATTTCTTTTAGGATTTGTTTTGATTTTCCAAATTTCATTTTCTCAAAAAATGGACACCATTGAGGTTGTTAGATTTAAAAACGGTAAAATTTCTACTATAAAACTAAGTAATCAGCGTGAAGGTGTTGCTAAAGCATTTAACCAAAAAGGTGAAACAATTTACGAAAGCGGTACACGCCGTTTTGCCGGTCACGCCAGTGTAGATTTCAAACATTATCCTAGTGGTGCTGTTAAACAAGCCAATTATTCATCGGCTCCAGATGGTGGAATTCAGTGGTATAAAACCGAAACTTTTTTTGATGAAAATGGCAAAATAACTCATGTAAATGATTTAAGTAACGATAGATTAATGCGTCCTTCATATTTAACACCTACTACCAACCCAAATCCAGAAATTGAAAAAATCATTAAAGAGCAGGTTAAAGAAAAACAAAAAGAGGTTTCCATTTGTGCCGAAATTCATCAAAACAAAATCATTATAATTAACCACACCAAAAAAAAGTTAGTAATCGAAAAAACAATAGATAACGAAAAATGGATAATTCAATCGGGCGAATCCAAAGAAATTATGAATTATATTTCGGCTAATATTTCCCAGCAACCTCAAGCAGCACAAGAATTTAAATACAATGGAAAAAAAACCTATGAAATAAAAGAAACAAAAGTGATAAATAAATTAGAAACTCATTATATCTACCACATATTTCATTCAAGTTTTAGTAAATAATTTTTCAATTAGCTTTAAATCGCAATAAAATTAAATTTCAATTCTAATATTTTTTGTAATTCTTTTCCTGTTTCAAATAAATCTTCATCTAATTCATCATAATTCCAATTTACTTCAATCTTAATCCCAAACTCTTGTAAAAGTTTAATTTTTTTAAAAATAGTAAAAATGAATTTTGCACTAGATGAATTAAAATATTCTATTTTAAAATTAAATTGTAAAACCTTACTGTTATAATTTTGTTGAGCAGCGTGTACTTTTAAATCATCTAACCAATCTAGTATAGGCTGAAAAAAAGTAAGCACATTTTCTGGACGGCATTCACCTTCAATTGTAAAAATTAAATTTTCTATATCAAAAAAAATTGTAGGAGATGTAAATGAACCTTTTATATCTAAATTTTCCATAAATTACTGATTTTGAGAAACTTTTATTTTTAATACAAAAAACAAATGTTGTGTATCTCCTTCCATGTCTTCAAATTTATAATCCAAAGGATTTCCACTTTTTAAAGCTATATCAATAATTCCCAAACCAGCACCTGTGGTATCTGTTGGCATATTACCATTTTGTAAAATATCATTATACCAAGCACGTAAACCTGCTTTATCTAAACTGTTTATTTTTTGTAATCTAGCTTCTAATCCCTCTCTGTCACTTTTTTCAATTTTATTTCCTGTAGCTAAATAATGGTGTTCTTCATCTTTTCCAATTACAAAAATGGCAGGATATTTTTCATCATTGGATTTTAAGGCATGTCTGGTTACATTTTCCAAACTTTCAATCATTATATTATACACCTTTTTTAAAACACCTCGTTCATCTACATTCTTTTTTGCCATTAACAATAAAACATTAATTAACTCTGGTGTAAATCCACCTGTGTAACATAAATGTACATTTTCTTGCTCCATAGATTGATGAATATGGTATGCAAAATCCGATGCGTTTGAATTCGTCATGTTTATGATTTGAATGTTTTTTATAAAATTAACAAATTACCCGTAAAAGTAAAGGCATTTTTCGATTTTAACATCTAAAAACATTTTTCTTTAAACTTTTTGCAAATTTTATTTCAAATTAGTTCGGTAAAATTTAGAGTTTTTTTATCTTTAGGCTTTCGACAAAAAAAACACTTAAAATATAATTTTTCATGGAAGAATTTGCAGAGATAAAAGTAGAGGGTAAATCGGTTAAATTACCCGTAATTACTGGGACAGAAAATGAAAAAGCAATTGATATTGCTAAATTAAGATCCGAAACAGGTTATATTACCTTGGATTATGGTTACAAAAATACCGGAGCAACACAAAGTTCTATCACTTATTTAGATGGTGAAAATGGTATTTTAAGATACAGAGGATATTCTATCGAAGAATTAGCAGAAAAATCTAACTTTTTAGAAGTTGCATATTTATTAATATATGGTGCTTTACCAACAGCTAGTGAATTAGCTAATTTCGAAAAATCTTTAGCTGCTGATATTAATGTGGACGAAAGAGTTAAAAATTTATTAGCGGCTTTCCCTTCAAAAGCTCATCCAATGGCTGTTTTATCTGCCGCTATTGGTGCTTTATCTACTTTCGAGGTAGATTCTCAAAATCCTAATAGATCTAAAGAGGAGGTTTTAAAAACTATTATTAGTTTAACTGCTAAAATGCCTACATTATCTGCTTGGGCTTATAAAAACTTTAATGGTGAGGCATGTGTAAATCCTAAAGTTGGATTAGGTTATATCGAAAACTTCATTTACATGATGTTTGGTAAAGATGCTGATCCTGTGATTGTGGATGCTATAAATAAATTATTGATATTACATGCTGATCACGAGCAAAACTGTTCTACAAGTACTGTTAGAATCGTAGGTTCTTCAAACGCAAACTTATTCTCTTCTATATCTGCAGGTGTTTCGGCTTTATGGGGTCCTTTACACGGCGGTGCTAACCAGGCAGTTATCGAAATGTTAGAGGCAATTAGAGATAGTGGTACTCCTTTAAGTGTTTGGATTGATAAAGCTAAAGATAAAAATGATCCTTTTAGATTAATGGGCTTTGGTCACCGTGTTTATAAAAGTTTCGATCCTCGAGCTACTATCATTAAAAAAGCGGCGGATGATGTATTAGAAAAACTAGGTATCCAAGACCCTTTAATTGATATTGCAAAACAATTGGAGCAAGTTGCATTAAGCGACGAGTATTTTAAAGCGCGTAACTTATATCCTAACGTAGATTTTTACTCGGGTATTATTTACAAAGCTTTAGGAATCCCAACCGAAATGTTTACAGTAATGTTTGCGCTAGGTCGTTTGCCAGGTTGGATTGCTCAATGGAAAGAAATGACAGAAAACAAAGAGCCAATTGGTCGTCCACGACAAGTTTACACAGGAGCAAACAACCGCCCTTATGTAGCTATAAGCAACAGATAATCAAAAATATAATCAATAATAAAAACCACCTCAAAAGGGTGGTTTTTTTGATTTTATAAATTACAATAAAATCTAATTTCAAAAATCATTTCAAAAGTTTTTTTTAATAAACTATAATTATAAATCACTTAACAAATAGCCACAATAAGAAATAAGTAAAATTGTATATATTTGTTATATACTTCAGTTTATCCCTCGATGCGTAATTTTTTATTTAGTATTGGTATATTTTTATCGCTTGGAATATGGGCATCGCATAATCAGGCAGGGGAAATTATATTTGAACAATTAGGAAATCGGTCGGTTAAAATTACTTTAATTACTTACACCAAAGTTTCATCACAAATTAATCGAGATAGTGTAATTATTAAATGGGGAGATAACCAAGAGGAATTAGTGCTGATGGATGAAAATTACCCGAAATTAGTTGGGAATTTTGACGACACACAAATAAGTAAATATACTGCTACACACACTTACGGAGGAGCAGGAAATTTTACAGTTTCTTTTGAGGATCCTTATAGAAATGCTGGTATCCGAAATATTGTAAATAGTGCTCAAGTATTTTTAACCTTACAAACTACCATAAGTATATCCCCATTTTTGGGCAACAATGTATCTCCAGTTTTATTAAATCCGCCATTAGATAAAGCTTGTATTCAGAGAATTTTTGAACACAATCCTGCTGCTTTTGATAGCAACAACGACAGTTTGTATTACTCTTTAACAAACCCAAAAGGCGAAAATGGCGAAGAAGTAGCTGGATATACTTTACCAGCTGGTGTATCTGTTAATTCTAAAACAGGAACTTTTACGTGGGACAGTCCGCAAGTTGGTGGACAATATAATTTTGCCATAAAAATTGAAGAATTTAGAAATGGTTTTAAATTGGGTGAAATTATAAGAGACATGCAAGTTAATGTGAGTGTTTGTAACAATTTAGCACCAACAATTGAAACAAAAGACGAATTATGTGTGTGGGCAGGCAATGAGGTTGAATTTATAGTAAAAGCACAAGATTTAAACGAAGGTGATTTGGTATATTTAAGTGCCTCAGGAGGTGTTTTTGAGTTAACCAACGCACCATTAGCTACTTTTGAAAACAAAACAGACACTACAGTTGTGGAAAATACTTTCAAGTGGCAAACTGCTTGTAATCATATCTTCAACTCGCCGCATCAAGTGGTTTTTAGAGCGGTAGATAACAATATACAAACCCCTTTATCCAGTTTTAAAACTGTAAATATTAGCGTTGTGGCTCCGCCTACAAAATGGATTAATATCGAACCTACATTAACTCAAAACAACTTAGTTTGGCAAAATAATTTTTGCGCTAATGTTTTGCGTTACGATATTTATAGAAGCAATCAATCGCAAAATTTAAACCTTGATTCCTGTTTTACAGGTTTACCAAACGGAACAAGTTACCAAAAAATTGGAGAAAGTAGCTCTACAAATTATACAGATAATTCCATTTTACCAAACAACACGTACTGTTATCGAATTGTTGCAGTTTATCAAAATTTTATTCAAAGCGTAATAAGCGACGAGTTTTGTGTAGAAAGTAAAATAGTTCTCCCTTATTTTACTAAAATTAGCGTGTTAGAAACGAATGAAAATTTTGGGAAAATAGATATTAGATGGAGTGTATCGGATAGTATAAATTTATTGGGTAATACAAACAACATGTTTTATCAACTGTATCAAATTCAAAATAACATTCCTGTTTTAATATTTGAAAGCTCTAATTTAAACGATACTTCTTTTATACATTCTAAATTAAACACTCAAAATCAACAATTTACTTATCAAGTTGTTTTAAAAAACAATACAAATTTAACACTTAGTTCAAGTTTTGCGCAAAATCCGTTTATTGAATTACAAGCAAAAAATCAATCGGTTGATATCAATTGGAGTTTAAACGTTCCTTGGCAAAATGATGTATTTTATATATACCAACAAAAAAATGATGATCCTAATGATTTTATTTTACTAGATAGTACAACCAATAATTTTTTCAATGTAGCCAACATTCAAAATAATCAAGAATATTGTTTTAAAATAAAAAGTAAAGGAAAATATTATTTTGGTGAATATTTAGATAGCATTATAAATTTTTCTCAATTTGCGTGTGTAACTCCTAAAGATATTGTTCCGCCTTGCATCGACACTTTTTTTATTGAAAGTAATTGTTTACAAAATAATGTAGAACTAAAATGGAAATACCAAAACGCAGGCTGCGATTTAGATTGGAAACAAACTAAAATTTATAAATACTTACCTAATAATCCATTACGCGAGATAATTTTTGAAACTACAGATAAAAATATTACAAATTTTAATTACTCAACAAATAATATTGTGGGATGTTACGCTATTGAATTATTGGATACTATAAATAACTCCACCGAATTTTTGTTTGATACTTGTGTGAATTCTTGTGCAAGTTTAAAATTTCCTAATTATATCAGTTTAAACAACGATGGTATAAATGATTTTTTTATCCCAACTAAAATTCATCAAATAAATAAAATTGAACTCGAAATTTATAACCGTTGGGGGGTTTTATTGTACCAAACTAACGAACTACCTATTAAATGGGATGGATCTTATAGTTTAAACAGTCGAAAAGTTAGTGCTGGGGTGTATTATTATGTTTGTACTTATTATTATAGTAGTTTAAATGGCGAAATTTCAGAAAAAATAAATGGTTTTATTCAAATAAGCGATTAACTTTATATTTTTCGATTGCAATACTTTCAAAATATTTTAAATAATGACTCCAAAACAAATTCAATCTATATTAACTCCAAACAAAAAAATTGTAATCACAACGCATAAAAGTCCGGATGGAGACGCTTTAGGCAGTAGTCTTGCCTTACAACTTATATTGCAAAAAAAACAATGTGAAGTGAGCGTAGTTGTACCTAATGATTTTCCTGATTTTTTAAATTGGTTACCTCAATCCAACCAAATTATAAATGCAGAAAAACAACCAGATATTGCACAAAAATTAATTGACTACTCCGAAATTATTTTTTGTTTAGATTACAACGCTTTAAACCGAATTGAAGGGATGGAAAATTGGGTAGAAAAAAGTAAGGCTTTCAAAATCATGATCGATCATCATCAACGCCCGGAGGAATTTACAGATTTTTGCATAAGTGACACATCTAAAAGTAGTACTTGTGAAATGATTTATGATTTTATAGAATTTTTAGGTTACAATGATGAAATTACCGAAAATATTGCAGAGTGTATTTATTGCGGTTTGGTAACAGATACAGGATCTTTTCGTCATCCTGGTACAAGTGCACGTACGCACCAAATTGTTGCTGAGCTAATTTCTAAAGGATTAAACAATTCTTTAGTGCATCAAAAATTATTCGATAATAATTCTGTATCTCGCATAAAAGTATTAGGCTATTGTTTAAATTCTATGGAAATAGCATCAGAAATTGAATCGGCAATTTTTTCGATGAGCGAAAAAACGGCTCAAGATTTAAATATGAAAAAAGGTGATAGTGAAGGTGTTGTAAATTTTGGTTTATCCATATCATCTGTTAAATGTGCTGCTTTTTTTAGAGAAGATGATGGCAAAATAAAAATATCCTTTCGCTCCAAAAACGATTTAGATGTTAGTATTTTTGCACAGGAACATTTTGAAGGAGGTGGACATAAAAATGCAGCCGGAGGGATGTCCTTATTATCCATGGAAGAAACCATTGAAAAATTTAAAAAATCTATGTTAACTTATATTCAAAGATAGTTCATGAAATTTTTGTATTGTATACTTCCAAGTATTTTTTTCGGATTAATTTCTTGCGAATCCGAAAGCGAAAAAGTTCATTTTATTGACACTTTATCAAAGGAAGAGCGACAAGCAATTATGCAGGAATCTATAAAAAATGCTGTAAACAAAGAACAACTTCAAATACAAGGTTGGATAAATCGTTTTGGTGAAAAATTTACAGAAACCTCTACAGGCGTGCATATTCATATAATTCAACAAGGAGATAGTAACAAAACTATTCAAAACGAAGATGTTTTAACAGTTCAATATACACTTACTTTATTAAATGGAGATACCATAACGCCTAGCACAATTTCACCTTCTACTATTAAAGTAAATAAGGATCATAAGGAAAGTGGTTTGCATGAAGCACTTACTAAATTGCATAAAAATACCGAAGCAATTGTAATCATTCCCTCTTACAGAGCACACGGTTTAATGGGCGACAACGATAAAATTCCATTTTTAACTACTATCATTTACCAAATTAAAATTATTGATGTTGCGCAATAGGTTTATTTTTTTTTTACTCATTATTTTTTGTTTTTCGTGTATTAAAAATAACGATTATGAAACACGTGCAAGTGGTTTACTCTTTAGTTTAGAATCTATCGCAGAGAATCAAAAAAAAATTAAGCCATTAGATTATGTTCAGTTTAAAATTTATCAACTCAACGATAGCAATAAGACAGTACAAGAAAAACGATTATTTATTCGGATACCAAAAAAACCATCTCCAGGAGGAATTTTAGAAGCTTTAAGCTTGATTAATGAACAAGAAATTGGAAAATTTAAAACCAATGCCAGACTAATCGAATCCGAATTTAAAAAACTTACCAAATGGAAATGTTTTAGCAGCGATAGCTTAGTAACATTTTATATATACATCGATAAAATTTTTACGCCTCAGGAGTACGAAATTAAAGGAAAAGAATTTATGGTTTGGATGCAACAAAATACCGTAAAACCTAATGATTATTCTTTACAAATTTATCAAATAGAGGAACACATCAGAGCGCATAATTGGGAAATGGAAAATACTCCAAACGGATTATTTTATAAGTGGATTAAAAAAAATCCTAAGGGTAAAAAAATAAGTTTTGGGACTGCTGTTTCCATTCAATACAAAGGAAGTTTTTTAAGTGGTGAAGTGTTTAACAATACTATTGGCACAAAACAATTTTTAGATTTTTATATCGGACAAGAGATGCAAGTTTTAAAAGGAATTGAAGAAGCTTTATTGTTAATGCGCGATGGGGAAAAAATGGCTTTACTCCTACCCTCTTGGTTAGCATTTGGTGAAGAAGGAAATTCAACAGGAATTATTCCTCCAAATACTCCTGTTTACTACGAATTGACAGTTAAAATTCAATAAAAAAAAGTTTTTCTAATTTTATAAATTCGATTTTTAAATTGTTAAGTTTTAGTTAAATATTTTAACAAAATAATTTATCTAAAATATTCGTTAATCACAAAAAATCCAAATACTTTTGTCGGCATTAAATTAAAGAAATATATCCAATGACTAGATTATTTGTCAGATTAACCCTTTTATCGATAATTTCGATTGCATCTCTTTCATCTTGCGACAACAAAGACAAAACTCCCAAAAAAGTAGTTGTTAATGTACCTGTTTATCAAGCTAAAAAAACTAGTTTAACTACGCATATGGACTATGTTGCAGATATTGAAGCACAAAATAACGTAGAATTAAGAGCTCGTGTGAGCGGATATCTTGAATCCATTCATGTAGATGAAGGAGAATTTGTTCACAAAGGACAACTTTTATTTACGATAGATGGTGAGTTATACCAAAACGAATTAAATAAAGCGCAATCTACATACAATATAAGTATGGCAGAAGCAAAAACTATGGAATATGAATTAAAAAATACTCAATTATTAGTTGATAAAGGGGTTGTAAATAAAATTGAGCTAGAAATAATTAAAGCAAAATTAGATGCAGCTTACGCTAAAATTGAAGATACTAAAACTATTATCAATGAAGCAAGAATTAAATTATCCCACACTAAAATAAAAGCTCCTTTTGATGGATATGTAGATAGATTCCCATACAAAGTTGGTAGTTTAATTGAAAGAGGTATTTTATTAACAACAGTTTCAGATGTAAGTTTTATGAACGTATATTTTAACGTATCCGAAACTGAATACTTAAAAATGAAAAAAACCAATCAAGATAAAAGTAAGCAAGAAGTTGATTTAGTTTTAGCTGACGGTTCTGTATTTGATCAAAAAGGTATAGTTGAAACTTTAGAAGGAGAATTTGAAAGTGGAACTGGTTCAATTGCATTTAGAGCAAAATTTAAAAACCCAAACAAATTGTTAAAACACAATGCTTCTGGTAAAATAAGATTAAATCGTTTACGTGAAGATGTATTTTTAATACCTCAAAAAGCATGTTTCGAAATCCAAGAAAAAACTTTTATTTTTACTGTTCTTCCGGATAATTCTGTAAAATCAAAAAGTTTTGTTCCTTTAAGAAGATATGAAGATTATTATGTTGTTGAAGGTCAATTTACTCAAAATGAAAAAGTAGTTTTTGAAGGTATTCAAAAACTAAAAGATGGGATGATCATTAAAGAAACCGAAGTAATTCCTACTCCCAAATTTAATTAAGTAATATATGTTAGATAATTTTATAAAACGACCGATATTATCGTTCGTAATCTCTTTTATGATTATGTTATTAGGTTTGTTAGCTTTAACTAGCTTACCAGTAACTCAATTCCCTGATATCGTTCCTCCTTCTGTTGTGGTTACAGCAAAGTATACGGGTGCCAACGCTCAGGTAGCCGCAAAAGCAGTTGCAACTCCAATTGAAAGAGCTATTAATGGTGTGCCAGGAATGACATATATGTCATCTGTATGTAGTAATGACGGTAGCTCCTTAACTACAGTATTTTTTGAAGTAGGTACAGATCCAGATATTGCTGCTGTAAACGTTCAAAATAGAGTAACAACTACATTAGATGAATTACCCGCAGAGGTTGTAAAAGCCGGTGTAGTTACCGAAAAAGAAGTTAACAGTATGTTAATGTACTTAAATATTAAAAGTAATGACAAAAGTGTTGATGAAAAATTCATTTATAACTTTACAGATATCAATGTATTATCAGAGTTAAAACGTATCAACGGTGTAGGATTTGCTCAAATTATGGGTGCAAAAAACTACTCCATGCGTGTGTGGTTAAAACCAGAAAGAATGATGATATACAATATTTCTACGCAAGATGTTATCAATGCCATTCGTAAACAAAATATTGAGGCTGCTCCTGGTAAAACGGGGGAAAGCTCTGATAGAGATGAACAACAATTACAATATGTATTAAATTATACTGGTAAATTTAGCAAACCCGAACAATATGAAAGAATTGTTATTAAAGCAAATGAAGACGGTTCGTTTTTACGTTTAAAAGATATAGCAGAAATAGAATTTGGTTCATTTAATTACAGCATGGTTTCCAAAACCAATGGAGAACCCTCTGCATCAATCATGATCAAACAGCGTCCAGGTTCCAATGCTAAGGAAGTAATCGAAAATATTAAGAAGAAAATGGCGGAATTAAAGGCGGAATCATTTCCTCCTGGGTTAGACTATAATATCACATACGACGTATCTCGTTTCTTAGATGCATCTATTCATGAAGTTATTAAAACTTTAATAGAAGCATTTATCTTAGTATTTATTGTAGTGTTCTTATTTATTCAAGATTTTAGATCAACATTAATTCCAGCTTTAGCTGTACCTGTTTCCTTAGTAGGTACTTTTGCTTTTATGCAAATGTTTGGTTTCTCTATCAACTTATTAACTTTATTTGCATTGGTTTTGGCAATTGGTATTGTGGTGGATGATGCCATTGTGGTTGTAGAGGCTGTTCATGCTAAAATGCATGATGAACATTTAGATTCTAGAAAAGCGAGTTTTGCCGCAATGAAAGAAATGGGAGGTGCTATATTCTCTATTACCTTAGTAATGTCTGCGGTTTTTATCCCAGTATCCTTTTTAAGTGGTCCGGTGGGTATTTTTTACCGACAATTTTCCTTGACATTAGCTATTGCTATTGTTATATCTGGTATTAATGCTTTAACATTAACTCCTGCTTTATGTGCTTTAATGTTAAGAAGTAATCACGCTCATTATCCAAAACAAAATTTATTGAACAAATTTTTCAATAAATTCAACTTTTACTACAATAAAACCGAGAACAAATATGGTAAATTAGTACAACTAATTGCTAACAGAAAAATAATAACCTTTGGATTTTTAATTGTTTTTATTTTAGGTACATGGGGGGTAAATAAAATTTTACCATCCAGTTTTATTCCTACCGAAGACCAAGGTGTGGTATATTTTAGTGTTACAACCCCTCCTGGTGCAACGGTAGAACGTACAGAAAGAATGTTAGATAAAATTTATGGCGTTACAAAAACAGAGCCTAGTGTAAATGCAGTATCTACTCTTGCTGGATATAGTATTTTAACTGAATCAGCTGGTGCTTCTTACGGTATGGGAATGATTGATATGAAACCTTGGGAAGAACGAACCGAAAGTGTAAACAGTTTAATTGAAATCTTAAAAAACAAAACCAAAGATTTTAGTGGTGCTGATATAGAATTTTTTGCTCCACCTACAGTTCCAGGATTTGGTAATGCCAGCGGAATTGAGTTAAGGATTGTTGACAAAACTGGTAAAAATGATTTACAAGCTTTATCTGCAGTGATAACGGATGTTTTATTAGCATTTAAACAATCACCTGTTTTGAAAAGCGCATTTACAACATTCGACCCTAATTTCCCGCAATATTTAATCAATGTAGATTATGATATGGCAGCTAAAAAAGGCGTTGATGTGGAAAATGCCATGAATACCTTACAAACTTTATTTGGTAGTTATTATGCATCTAATTTTATCCGTTTTGGTATGATGTATAAAGTAATGGTTCAAGCTTCTCCTGAATATCGTGTAAAACCTGAAAACATTTTAGATATGTATGTTAAAAACGATAGAGGTGAAATGGTAGCTTTTTCAACATTTGTAACCCTTGAAAGAACCTATGGACCTGAACAAGTTACGAGAT
>JACCEE010063526.1_pt1 | contig 26579 bp, 29 predicted proteins | sample 7449931 | NCBI WGS metagenome assembly JACCEE01 (sample SAMN15323457, study PRJNA562643) | freshwater metagenome | isolation source: river surface water | place: USA:Blue River Watershed | collected 2017-08-19 | reverse complement strand
TACCAACAATCAAACCGATAAACAGTGCCAATGAAAGATCCTTCAATGTTCCAGCACCTAGCAAGCCTGCTCCTACAAAGAGAATTGAGGCAACAGGTAGCAAGGCCACGATGGATGTATTGGTTGAGCGAACAATCGTCTGATTAACAGCAAGGTTGACCGCTTGAGAGTAAGTCTTTGTCGATGATGAGGTAATCGACTTTGTGTTTTCACGTACCTTGTCAAAAACAACCACGGTGTCATACAGCGAATAACCAAGAATGGTTAAAAAACCAATAATCGTTGCTGGGGTGACATCAAATCCGACAAGCGCATAAATACCAACGGTAATGAAAACGTCGTGAACAACCGCAACGATCGCAGCAATCGCCATCTTTGGCTCAAGCGCCATCGCAAGGTAGATCATTACTACAAGCAAGAAGCCGAACAATCCATAGAGCGCCTTGCGGGTAATTTCCTTACCCCATGATGGGCCAATGATTTGCGTATCGATTGAACCTACAGAGACAGAGAATTTCGCAGCAAGAGCATCCTGCACCGCATCATTTTGCGCAGTCTCTAGCGAACCAGTTTGTACGCGAACCTTGTTATCACCAAGAACCTGAATGATCGCTTCTCCATTGACGCCTGCTTCTTCAACAGCCTCGCGTGCATCAGTTACAGAAGGGTTAGTAGTTGTAACGGTGAAGGATGAGCCACCCTTGAACTCGATACCAAGTTGCAGCCCCTGAACAGCCAATGAGCCGATAGAGATCAGAACAAAAACGGCGGAAACCATGTACCAGGTGCGACGACGACCAATGAAGTTAACCGAAGTTTCTCCACGATATAGACGACCACCAAGACCAGATAATTTCGACATGTTACGCCTCCTTCGCAACGGACATACCTAGGCTCTTTGGAGAAAATCCTGAGAGCGAGTGTCCTGAGTTAAAGAACTTACTTCTAGAGACAAGAACCAATGCAGGCTTTGTGAACCAGAAAATAATGATCAAGTCGATGATCGTTGTTAATCCAAGGGTGAAAGCAAATCCTCTAACGCCACCCACTGAGAAGACATACAGCAGAACCGCTGCAATCATGGAAACAAAGTCAGCAACTAAGATGGTGCGACGAGCACGGACCCAACCGGTTTCCGCCGCTGTTCGCAAGGTTCTACCTTCACGCATCTCATCTCGTACACGTTCAAAGTAGACGATAAAGGAGTCGGCGGTTACACCAATCGCAACAATCGCACCCGCAATGCCTGCAAGGGTCAATGTGAAGCCGATCCACTCACCCAGAAGAAGGAAGAGCAGGTAAAGCATCAAACCTGCAATAGCGAGTGAGCCGACTGTTACAAAACCAAGGGCTCTGTAATACAAAAGTGTGAAGAGAACAACTAGTAACAGACCCAAAGCACCTGCAAGTAAGCCTGCATCAAGTTGATCAGCGCCAAGTGTTGGTGAAACTTGCTGAACTTCTCCACGGTCAAATGCAAGAGGAAGTGCACCGTACTTCAAAACATTTGCAAGATCCTGAGCTTCTAGCTGAGTAAAGCTTCCTGTGATCTGAGCATTTCCTGAAGGAATTGCTTCGGTAATTCGAGGGGCTGAAACAACTAAGCCATCAAGAACGATTGCTACTTGGTTAGTTGGCTCTGGAAGAGATGTAACACGTGAAGTAAGTGCACCGAAAGCCGATGTTCCTTCATTGTTAAAGGTAAGGCTTACAAACCATGCGCTACCCGCCTGAGTATCAAGACCTGCAGATGCCTTAGAGATCTGACGACCTAGAACTTCGGCTGGTGCCAAGATGTACTTTGTTCCACCAGCGCGATCACACGCAACCAAAGTATCTGTCGGTGCATCAGCACCAGTTCCCTGAAGATTTTCAGACTTAGTGCAATCAAGGGCTGCGAACTTTGCATTTACTTCTGCGCTCACACCAGCAGCTGGCGTTGCAGCAGAATCTGCCGCGGCAGGGATACCTGAAGCAGAGGCAAGAACCTGGCGGAATCGAAGTTCAGCTGTCTGACCAACAAGCTCAACAACTCGACGACCAGTATCACCTGGAACTGAAATCACAATCTGGCGATTGGTTCCACTTCCTTGGGCCGCAACCTCAGATTCGGCAACACCAAGTGAGTTAACACGTTGGCGAATGATTGATACCGCTTGATCAATCGCTTCATTGGTTACCTTTCCTTCATCACCTGGTGCAATACGAGGTTGCAAGGTAACTGAAGTTCCACCGCGAAGATCGAGACCTAAGCGAACCGATGTTGATCCCTGAATGAAGACAAGGCTTGCCATTGCAACGAGCACGAGGGCGAGAATCGCCAAGGTTCGGGTTGGGCGGGAAGCCGTCTTTACTGGCTTATTAGTTGTAGACATAAGCGCAGAGTCTAGGCGTCAGATGCGGGTAAGTCGAAAAGCGTGGCTATTTCAGCAGGTGGTGTTCGTCCTATATGACGCCACCCTTGTGCGGTAGCTACCCGGCCACGCGGGGTTCTGGCCATAAAGCCGTTTCGTACCAGGAAAGGCTCAGCAACCGATTCAACGGTCTCGACCTCTTCACCAACTGCGATAGCCAAGGTTGATAGACCTACCGGTCCCCCGTTAAATCTTTCTATAAGGGCGATCAAAACCGCTCGATCTAATCGGTCAAGACCCAGCTCATCAACTTCATACATCTCTAGAGCAGCTCGTGCATCAATTAATGAAATGGTGGAGGAGCCCTGGACTTGGGCATAGTCACGCACTCGTCTCAGAAGACGATTTGCGATTCGAGGTGTTCCTCGAGATCGACCTGCAACTTCAACAACAGCTTTCTCATCAATTGTTATCTTCAAAAGTTCTGAGCTTCGAGAAATGACTTGCGCGATATCTTCCTCATTATAAAAATCTAAATGCGCAGTAAATCCGAATCGATCACGTAATGGGCTTGGTAACAATCCGGCTCGTGTTGTTGCTCCTACTAAAGTGAAATGAGGAAGTTGCAACGGAATCGCCGTTGCTCCGGGTCCCTTACCAACTATGACATCCACGCGGAAATCCTCCATTGCCAAATACAGCAACTCTTCAGCTGGTCTTGGCAAACGGTGAATCTCATCGAGAAATAGGATTTCACCTTCAACTAGAGAAGAAAGAATCGCTGCAAGATCGCCTGCGTGAGTTATCGCAGGACCGCTCGTTATTCGAATCGGAGCGTTCATCTCGCTTGCAAGAATCAACGCCAAAGTTGTTTTACCTAAACCAGGTGGGCCTGAAAGCAGAATGTGATCGGCCGGAGAATTTCTGTGACGAGCTGCCGTAAGTAAAACATCGATCTGTTCGCGGACTCGGTGTTGACCAATAAAATCATTCAGCGACTTAGGGCGTAGCGCGTGCTCTAGCGCAGACTCTTCACTCTTTATCTGAGGGGTTACTAAACGATCATCAGCCACGTGAACTCTTTCCACTTGCAAGAGTTAACTTTAACAACTCACTTAACTCAAGATTTGATGCATCAATTCCATCGGCCTGTAAGCTCGAGACAACATTTGAAATGGCTGCATCTGACTCTTTAGGAGAAAAACCCAGTGAAACCAAGGCGCTAGATAGCTGCTCTCTCCATGCGGGTTGATGTGCTTTGTACTGCTGGGCGGTAGATAGATCACTGAGCTTTCCCTTTAGTTCAAGGATTAATCTCTGAGCACCCTTGTGGCCGATACCAGGCACCTTTTCAATTGCTCCTACATTCTCCTGTGAGATAGCTCTGGCTAGATCTTCTGGAGTAAGTGACCCAAGTATGGAAAGGGCTACCTTTGGTCCGATTCCTGAAACGGTTTGCACTAATTCAAAAAGGGTTCGAGACTCTTCATTTACAAATCCAAAGAGAGTTAATGAATCTTCTCGAACAACCAAAGATGTGAAAAGTTGTATTTGAGAACCTAGCGTCAATTGAGTGGTGGTCGCAGGTGTAACCAGAACAGATAAACCAAATCCACCAACCTCAACTACCAAACGATCTGTGTTAATTGCTCTGACGGTTCCGGATAATAAGGAGATCATTTTGCTCTCAACTTCTTTAAACGTGATTGCTCCGCCGCGACCGCCAGTGCTAATCGGGTGTTGCCACCGCCTCGCCAGATATGGCAAATAGCAAGTGCAAGAGCATCTGTGGCATCAACTGGTTTTGGAATTGTTTCAAGGTTCAAGATTTTTTGAACCATCTGAGCGACCTGGGCCTTGTTAGCGCGACCGCTTCCGGTTACTGATGCTTTTACTTCAGATGGGGTGTGCATCATTACAGGAATTCCAGCCTTAGCTGCCAACAACAAAGCGATGCCGGCAGCCTGCCCTGTACCCATAACTGTTCGCACATTGTGCTGCGAAAAAACCCGCTCGACAGCGATCACATCTGGCTTCCACATATTGATCCATTGGGACAACTGTTGATCCAAATCTAAAAGCCTTTGTTCAAGTGGAGATTCCACTGGAGTCAGAATTACTCCTACTTCAACAAGAGAGATTGGTGAACCTACCGCGCCATCAACGATGCCAACGCCGCAACGAGTAAGGCCAGGGTCTACACCCAAAACTCTCATTAGCGGCCTCGTTCTTTCTTGTTGAATGAATGTTTAAGCCTAAGGCGAAGTAACTAAGCCCTAATCGAGGCTCGCCATAACTTCATCGGAAACATCGAAGTTACTGTAAACATTCTGAACATCATCAAGCTCTTCAATCGCATCGATTAATTCAAAGACCTTTTTAGCGCCATCGGCATCTAAAGGAATGCTCATTGATGGAAGGAAGGAGGAGTCGGCAGATTCATAATCAATTCCAGCAGCTTGCAGCGCGGTTCTAACCGGTACTAGATCGACCGGTTCGCTGACAATTTCAAAGGCCTCACCAAGATCATTTACCTCTTCAGCACCTGCTTCTAACACCGCTTCCAGAATTGAATCCTCGGTAAGAGTTCCGTCCTTCTTGACGATAACCACGCCTTTACGGTTGAAGAGGTAGGAGACGGAGCCAAGATCTGCCATCGAACCACCGTTACGGGTGACAGCGACCTTAACTTCAGATGCCGAACGATTTCGATTATCTGATAAACATTCAATCATGATCGCAACTCCGTTAGGACCGTAGCCCTCGTACATGATTGTGATCCAGTCTTTAGCGCCGGCCTCGAGTCCTGCACCGCGCTTAATGGCACGTTCAATATTGTCTGAAGGCATAGAAGATTTCTTCGCCTTTGCAACGGCATCAAATAACGTTGGATTGCCATCCATGTCAGCGCCACCATTGCGTGCCGCTACTTCAATGGCTCGGATCTGCTTTGCAAAAACTTTTGCACGACGACTATCAATGATCGCCTTCTTATGCTTTGTCGTAGCCCACTTGGAATGGCCTGACATGGCTTCACCTCACCTAGCTAAATTTAATACCCTTGTTAGAGCCCTTACTTTACCTTCTCAAGTGCAGGACGAGCCACTCGCTCAATAAAGTATCGATGAATTCGATTGTCTCCCGTTAATTCGGGGTGGAATGAGGTGGCAAGGGCGGTCTTGGAACGTACAGCCACTGGGTGAGAATCCACGGATGCAAGCACCTCAATGGTTGGTCCAATTTTCTCAACCCAAGGCGCACGAATAAATACCGCACGAATAGCTTGATCAGATCCATCACTAAAGGCGATATCTGATTCGAATGAATCAACCTGACGACCAAAGGCATTTCTTCTGACTGTGATATCTAATCCACCAAAAGTTTTCTGTCCAACCTTTGCATCTAAAATCTGATCTGCAAGCAGAATCATTCCTGCGCAGGATCCATACACCGGCATTCCACTGCTGATCTTGTGTTTAATGAGATTAAAGATCCCAAATACCTCAGCAAGTTGAGCGATAGTTGTTGACTCTCCCCCAGGCAAAACAAGGGCATCAATGCTCTCTATCTCTTGTGCACGTCGTACTGCTACAGCTTCAACATCGCATGCAAGTAAGGAAGAGATGTGTTCGCGAACATCACCTTGAAGAGCTAAAACTCCAACCTTCATTGATTGAGAAATTACCAACCACGTTCTGAAAGGCGGTGCGGTGCTGGAAGATCTGCAACGTTGATACCGACCATGGCATCGCCTAAGCCACGGGATGCATCAGCGATCACCTTTGGGTCATCCCAGAAAGTTGTCGCCTTTACACATGCAGCTGCACGTTGAGCAGGGTTTCCAGATTTGAAAATTCCAGAACCAATAAAGACGCCATCAGCGCCCATGCTCATCATTAATGCAGCATCAGCTGGGGTTGCAATTCCGCCAGCTGTAAAGAGAACAACTGGAAGCTTTCCAGTCTCAGCAACTTCCTTTACAAGTTCGTATGGGGCTTGAAGCTCCTTGGCTGCAACATACAGCTCATCCTCGCGCAATGATGAAAGACGACGAATCTCGCCACCGATCATTCGCATGTGCTGCATCGCATTGGAAACATCTCCAGTGCCCGCCTCGCCCTTTGAGCGAATCATTGCTGCACCTTCATTAATGCGGCGTAGCGCCTCACCTAAATTAGTTGCGCCACAAACAAATGGAACTGTGAAATCAAACTTATCAATGTGGTTAACGTAATCAGCTGGAGTTAATACCTCTGACTCGTCGATGTAATCGACGCCTAAAGACTCAAGAACTCGAGCCTCTACAAAGTGGCCAATACGAGCCTTAGCCATCACCGGAATTGAAACCGCGGCTTGAATCTTTTCGATCATGTCAGGATCTGACATGCGAGCAACTCCACCTTGAGCGCGAATATCTGCAGGCACTCGCTCTAGCGCCATCACAGCTACAGCACCGGCATCTTCAGCGATCTTTGCTTGTTCAGCGTTAACGACATCCATGATGACGCCACCCTTAAGCATTTCAGCCATTCCGCGCTTAACGCGACCGGTGCCAGTTACTTCAGCCATGATTTATTACTCCGCTTCAATCGAAAGATAGAGCCCAATCCTACTTCGTCTTTTCAGCAACGCGCCACGTGAATTCAGGCTCACGGTCGGTTAATGCCACCCAAATCTGACCTGGTGCGAAGTTCATGAGCGACCCATCAGGCAAAGTAAAGGTTGTTCCACTATCTGGAAAGGCTCTATTCCATTGTGTAGTAAAAACCTGACCATCTCGAAGAATGTAAGCCTTACCTGTACCAATGGTTTCAGAAAGCGGAGTTACTCCACCGAACTTGTCACCATATTCAGATGGAGAAATCTTTACTAGTTGAATAACCATTGTGGTGGGCCCAAGTACAACCCCACTTTCTGCAAGATTTAAATTACCGTTATGAGACAGGAGCCAACGTGTTTCATTCTCAGACCACTGGGCCGAATATGTCGCTGCTGGCCAATCCATAACAGCTTTAATGATTGCCTTTCCGCCATTAGGTGCGTCACCAAAGGTAAAGCCAATGTTCTTGGCACTATCGACAGCTAAACCTTTTTCGTAAACTTTTTGCATCAGAAGATCTGCACGAAGAACCATGGCATATGGTTGATTGCGATTTGGATCGGTTGTAAAAATAGTAGGACTTTGTCGTTGAGCTCCTAAGTCCTCCAGATTTGCAGCAGCAATTACCGGCAGCAACTTTCTTTGAGCGCCGCTATAGGCAAATGCAACTCTTCCAAACTGACTCAAAATATCGATATCTGAAATGCGAGCACTGCGGACAGGTCCGACACGTTGCGGAATCACAGTCGAGAAGATTGCAGCCAATCTAGTAAGTCCGCCTTCAACCTGTTCTATGTAAACAATTTCGGCATCCTCCACACCAATTTGGGGATGTGCCGCATTGGTGTCATCAATCTTTACGGCAAGTACCGGTCCATCGACGCCAACCCGTCCACTAAGAACACTTGTAGCTTTCTTTTCAGGAAGCAGGTTAGAAACGGCAGAGCATCCAGTAATCACAGAAGCTGCGAGCAAGATTAAAGAAAGTACTTTTTTAGAGGACATCGGACTCAAACTCATATGTGATAGGAAGTGGCGCAGTTCCAGCTAGTCGAAAAAGACGAACAATAAACTTGCTACGAACCATTTGGGTGCGGTTTACCGCATCTGTGTGGATAGCGATTGCCACTCGAATTTTGTCAGTTAGTCCAGAAAGTTCCGTCAATAAAGCGCTATCTGCAGCTGTTGCCAAATGCTCTGAATCCTCAAGTAGTAATCCCAACGCACCCGACAAACCACTCTCGGCCTGAGAGCGATTTTGAATATCGGCATCACGTGCTTGGTAAGCCGCTGATGTCAACAACACCGATGATGCGGGATCTGCAATATCGCTGTGTGCAATCTCTAAGGCAACGGCAGCTCTCTTTTGAAGAAGGACATCTAGATTTGCCCAACTTGTTTCAACTCTGTGGTGCAGCCGATCTAAACGGGTAGCGGTAAATGTTAAGTACCAGGTGCTGATCAAAATCACGAAAAACAGTAAAACCCAATTTGTCATGACTTCTCTTCCTTGTTCAGAAAGCGATTCCAGGGACGGGTGTCAGATGCCAATCTAACCTTTTCGCTACCTACGATAGACATTTCATAGACGGAGTAAATCTGCTGAGCAACTACCTTCCAGTCAAAGAGTTGCGCATGCTTCTTGCCGGCCTGTGAAAGCTTTTCCCGCTTCTCCTTATCGCGCAGCAGATCAATCACAACCTTTGCTAATTCTGTTGAACTTTCAGATTGAAACAACGCGCCAAACTCACCATGACCCAAAAGATCATCAAAGGCTGGAATATCACTGGCAACTACACATGCACCTCCAGCGAGAGCTTCCGCCAAGATGATTCCAAATGACTCCCCCCCGGTATTTGGTGCGACATATAAGGCAACCGATGACATGAAGTCAGCTTTGTCTTCCTCAGATATTTTTCCTAAGAATTCAAATCTATGACGAAGTTGTGGATCAATGCTTTCAATGACATCTTCAGGCTGGCCAGGTCCCGCGACAAAAACCTTTACATCAGGTGCAAATCTGGAAATAACAGGAAGCGCCTCGACTAAAACACTAAGGCCTTTGCGCGGCTCCTCAAATCGACCAATAAATCCAACTGAGTTTCCAGTCCATTTCTCCTGAACAGTTCCGTGGGCGTAACGATCTGCATATATACCGTTGGGAATTATGATCGCATCTGTATCTAAATGATCCGTAAGGGTTAGTCGTGCCGCTTCGGAAACTGCAATACGCGCCGATAACTTCTCGATCGCCGGTTCCAGGATCGGGCCAATTGCAAAAATAATCTTCTGTCGCTTTGCCGCCGCGTGAAAAGTTCCGACCATCGGACCATCTGCCGCCCAGCAAGCCAACAAAGATATTGAAGGGATCGCGGGTTCGTGTAGATGTAACAGATCAAAATCACCATGAGAAATCCACTGGCGAACACGGGCGAATGCAACGGGGCCAAACAAAACTCGAGCAACCGCCCCGTTATATGGGATCGAGATTGGTTTTCCGGCATTAACTACATATTCAGGCAGTTTGGTCTCATCTAACGCTGGCGCTAAAACAGAAACCTCATGACCTGCGGCAATCAAAAATTCAGCAAGGTCTCTTATGTGGTTTTGAACTCCACCTGGTGTATCCCAACTGTAAGGACAAACTATTCCAATCTTTAAGGCTCTTGTTAACACTATGCACGATCCTTGAAATCGCCGTCAATCCAAATTCGCTGCAACATATGCCAATCCTCTGGATTATCAGAGATACCCCGTTCAAAATACTTGGCGGTCATCTGAACAATCTCTTCTACCTTCTCTTTATCGGAACCACTAGTTGGCAGAACAACATTATTGAAGTCAATATGAATCCCGGTTTCGGTATATGAAACATAAGCGGTAATCAGTGGTGCTTTGGTGCGAAGAGCTAACAAGGCAGGACCTGCAGGCATTCGGGCTGGCCCCCCAAAGAACTCCACATCGATTCCTGAGCGAGATAGATCACGATCGGCCACCAAAGCGACCAAAGCCCCGGCGTTAAGACGATCGGTCAATGTATCCAAAACTCGACCATCTAATGGCAAAACTTCCATTCCCATAGCTTGTCTGTACTCAAGAAACTTCAAAAAGAGTTTTTCGGGTTTTAAACGTTCTGCAACGGTGACAAGTTGAATTCCATTTGCGCAGAAATAAGCACCTGCATGATCCCAGTTACCCGCATGAGGCAGGGCGACAATTACACCGGTTTTAGCTGCAATAGCATCCAGCAGTAGATGTTCATTTGTAACTTGCACAGTTCCTACAGTTTTCTCCTTAGACCAATCTGGAAATCTAAAGGTGTCACACCAGTACCTCATGTAAGAACGCATCGCTTGAATGACCAGCAGTTCTAGATCTAAAATGGTGATAGCGGGTTGAGTTCTGGAAAGGTTACTTCTCAACCGTTGAACGCTTTTTCCATTTCGCTTAACCAGTAAATCGGCGACACGATAAGCCAGGCTGTATGCCCAATCCTCTGGTAACCATCTGACTATTCGCCAACCAGCAAAGTAAATGTAAGCCGAAAGATTATCTTTCACTTCAGATTGCTCGCTTAACGATTAACATTCTTTGAACAACGGTGAAAACTCCAAGGATCGCAAGTAACCACATGCCCACGGCAAGTACATATGGGACGCCAAGACCGTCAAAGCCAATAGCCGCAAGAGAAATAATTAATCTCTCCGTTCTTTCGGCGATTCCTCCAGAACATGCAATGCCGAAACTTTCCGCCTTGGCGCGTATGTATGGAACCAGCAAACCTGTTACCAAGGTTGCAATCGCAACATATGCAAGAGAATCGGCTTGATTAATCAAATACAAACTCACGCCCAACAAAATCGCAGAGTCTGTGATTCGATCAATTGTTGAATCCAAGAAACCACCCCAACGACTAGAACCAGAACTCGAAAGCCTCGCCATCGTTCCATCGAAAAGATCACTAAGGGCCATGAGGCAAATTATTAAGGTGCCGACAAAAAATTCACCACGGGGGTAGAAGTACAAGGAGGAAACAACGACACCGATGGCTCCGACCCAGGTGACAGCGTTTGGCGTTATTCCTATGCGCAGCGCAAAGGAGGCCACCGGTGTGATTACCCTGGTGACGGCTGGCTTCAAACGTGCACTTAACATCAAGGACCATCGTAGGCTGACCCAGTGCAAACACAAATCACCAACGGCATGATTCATGTCTATGGCCATCCAAGTGCAGAGCCAGAAAACATCGCTCAGGCACTAGGCGGAGTTTGGGCGCAGGAAGTTCACAGCGACAGCGATGTGGCAGTCTTCGCAATCAATCCTTCAGCGGGCGTCGATCAATTGACGATCGAACAATGGTCCCAGCTAGATGAGTACCAAATTCCACGCATTGTGGTGGTTACACATCTTGAGAAACTCGAAGCAGATTTTGATGATGCGGTTATGATCGCCAATCGGGTTTTCGCACCTATGGCGACTCCGTATCTGGTGCTCCATGATGAAGATGGTTTGCCAATCGCGTTAATCTCATTGGTTGATCTCACAATTATTGATTATTCGACAGACCCGGTCACAACACGTGCATGCGAACCAGAACATGAGACCTTGGTGCAGGAGTTTCGCGATGAGTATCTTGAATTAATTGAATCCTCGGGAGAAGGCGCATTTGCCGCAGGTTTGTTGTTTCCAGCAATTCCGGTGTGGATTGAAAAGGGAATTGGTGTTGATATTGTCAAGGATTACATACTGCAATTGCAGTAATTACCAGGCAGCAGCAATTTCATCACGGGTTAAATGAAGCAGCTGTGGCAAAACCTTTGTCTTTCCGATGATGGGCATGAAATTTGCATCACCGCTCCAACGTGGAACAACATGTTGGTGAATATGCGCAGCAACCCCTGCTCCTGATATCGCTCCCTGGTTCATTCCAAGATTAAAACCTTCCGGTGATGAGACTTTGCGAACGGTGCTCATCGCATGAGCGGTAAGGGATGCGATTTCATTTCGTTCTTGTTCAGATAAATCAGTCAAGTCCGCAACATGACGATACGCGCACACCAAAAGGTGACCCGGGTTGTAAGGATAAAGATTCATCACCACGTAAGCAGTTTGACCACGATGAACAATCAATCCTTCTTCATCGCTCATCTGCGGAATTGCACAGAAAGGACACTGAACATCATTTCCATCTAATGGGCGGTTTTCACCACGAAGGTAATCGAGACGATGAGGCGCCCACAAACGTTGCCAACCATCTGGCATTCCCGCTCCGTTAATGTGCGCTTCCATCAATTAAACCTGAGTTCGTTCAGCTACAACCTTTTTGATTTCAGCGATCGCATCAGCGATAGGGATCCCATTTTTCTGATCGCCATTGCGGTAGCGGAAAGAAACGGCCCCAGCCTTCTGATCCTCTTCGCCTGCAATCACCATAAATGGAATCTTTTGCATTTGAGCGTTGCGAACTTTCTTCTGCATACGATCATCGGATCCATCAAGTTCTGCTCGGATGCCCGCCTTGCGCATCTGCGTCATTACATCACCTAAGTAATCCGCAAAGGTGTCAGCAACTGGAATACCAATCGCCTGAACTGGAGCCAACCAAGGAGGAAAGGCTCCACTGTAGTGCTCGGTCAAAACTCCAAAGAATCTTTCAATAGATCCAAACAATGCACGGTGAATCATGACCGGGCGTTGACGTGTTCCATCAGCGGCTGAGTATTCAAGTTCAAATCGCTGAGGAAGTTGGAAATCAACTTGGATAGTAGACATCTGCCATGTGCGGCCAATTGCATCCTTTGCTTGCACAGAAATCTTTGGTCCGTAAAAAGCCGCGCCACCTTCATCTAGAACTAGCTCTAGGTTTTGCGCGGTTGCAGCTTTTCGCAAAGCCTCCGTCGCCTCTGCCCAATCGGAGTCCTCGCCCACAAACTTTTCTTCATTCTTTGTTGACAACTCAAGATAGAAATCATTGAGACCGTAATCGCGTAGCAGATTAAGAACAAATGTCAGTAATGAATCAAGTTCGCCAACCATTTGATCTTTAGTGCAGTAAATGTGTGCATCATCTTGAGTAAATCCTCGCGCACGAGTAATTCCGTGCAGAACGCCTGATTTCTCGTAACGATAAACGGTACCAAATTCAAACAAGCGCAAAGGAAGTTCGCGATATGAACGTCCACGAGATTTGTAAATCAGATTGTGGAATGGGCAGTTCATCGGCTTCATGTAGTACTGCTGACCTGCGCGCTTTACTGTTCCATCAGCGTTGAGCTCTTCATCAAGAATCATTGGCGGATACATTCCATCGGCATACCACTGCAAGTGGCCAGATGTTTCAAACAAGGCGGCTTTGGTCAGATGCGGAGAGTAAACAAACTCGTAATTTTCCTCTTCATGTCTGATACGTGAGTAATCCTCCATGGCTCGACGCACGATTCCGCCCTTTGGGTGAAATACAGCTAAACCAGAACCAATCTCTTCTGGAAAAGAAAATAGATCCAGCTCAGTACCTAAGCGGCGATGATCTCTCTTTTCCGCCTCTGCAAGAAGTTCTAGATAAGCGTTGAGTTCATCTTGTGATGGCCATGCAGTTCCGTAAATTCTCTGCAGCATTGGGTTCTTTTCAGAGCCACGCCAGTACGCCGCAGCGGTACGCATTAATTTAAATGCTGGGATGTGCTTGGTTGATGGCAAATGCGGTCCGCGGCAAAGATCGCTCCAGACCGGGTTTCCATCTCGACCGAGATTGTCATAGATAGTTAATTCAGATCCACCGACCTCAACAGATGCCTCTTCCCCGGCTGGACCTTTAATTCCAATGAGCTCGCACTTATATGGTTCATGAGCAAGTTCAACCAACGCATCTGCTTCTGTGGTTACACGTCGTCTAAATCGTTGACCTTCTTTTACAATCTTTCGCATCGCACTTTCAATCTTGACTAAGTCATCAGGATTGAATGTGTTCTCCGGGTCAAAGTCGTAGTAAAAACCATCTTTGATCGGAGGTCCGATACCTAATCGGGTGTTTGCATAAACCTCTTGAACCGCCTGCGCCATAACGTGCGCGGTTGAGTGTCGCAAAACCGCCAAGCCATCAGGAGAAGAGATGGGTACGGACTCAACGACATCTCCATCAGAAAGTTCGGTCCATAAATCTTTCAGTGACCCATTGACGCGACAAACAACAACATCCTTATTGTCAGCAAATAAATGGGTTGGGCGTTGATCTGCCTCTACTTGGTGGGCTTTTCCATCAACTGTGATCGAGATCTGTGCCATGTCTCTAGCCTACCGAAGTCCTAAGCGCCATCGCTTCAATTTGCGCTTGAAAGTCGGGGCTTTGAATTAATTCACGGCCATCTATCGAGGCTATGGGTTGAGCTATACGCAAACTGCTTAATAGAAATCCGGATTGCACCGAAGGCAGATCGGAAGCGCTGATACTTCTGACCAAAACACCACAATATTCAATGACTAAAGCCCTCATTACTCCTGGAAGTACCCCATCGCTAATCGGCGGGGTAATCCATTCACCATCCAGAAGGAGCAAGAGATTGGTGACGGAACCTTCACTGACCTGACCATGTTCATTCAGAATTATCGCTTCATCGGCTCCTTGGGCTTTGACCTCATCCAAAATATTAATTCTATAATCATATGGAAAACTCTTGATCGGTTGTTTAACGGCAGGAATCTCTTTCTCATAAGTAATTACACGGGCACCTGTGTTCCAACCTTCATAGGAGATGTGAGCTGCAGACCAATTGCCATCGGCGCCAAAAGAAAGCCGAAGAACTCCTTGCTCAAACTTTTCCTGTTCTAGCAAGCGCTCAACCGAGTCTCGGACGGAATCTTCAGTGGGAATTGCAAGCCCTAGTCTTTGAGCACTTGATACCGCACGTCTCATATGTCGCGATAGCGCCCATGGCTTGTTGTCTACAGTTTTTATTGTTTCGAAAACGCCAGCACCTTTCATCCAACCTTTTTCATCTGACAAACTTTCTTCAAGATCAACTAAAGCACCGTTCAGAATCACCTTCATGATTGTGCCCCAGATGCAATCTTGATCAATCGATCCGCCTTTAACTCTGTTTCATTCCATTCATTGCTGGAATCGCTGCTGAAGGTGATACCGGCGCCGGTACCAAAATGAATCTTTTGATCCTTCCAAAAGATTCGAATCGCAACCGATAACGCTGCCCTGTCGCCTTGTACCCAACCCAAGGCTCCACAATAGGGACCGCGAGCCTTTTCATTTTCATTAATTACGGAAAGTGCGGATGATTTCGGTGCGCCGCTGACAGAACCTGGAGGGGAAAGCGCTTCAAAAATATTGGCCCAACTAATACCTTGATGTAGATCTCCTTCAACATCTGACACTAAGTGCTGCAAACCAGGATGATCTTCCGTTGCTAAAAGTCTGGATACTTCGACCGAACCGTTGATGCAAATCTTTCCAAGGTCATTGCGCATCAGATCAACAATCATGATGTTCTCTGATTGATCTTTCTTTCCAAAAGCCTTTGACCCTAAAGCCTGAGTTCCCTTAATTGGGGATGTTTTGATCCTGTCTCCGTCACGGAATAGGAAAAGTTCAGGAGATGCTGATGCAATATTTATGCCTGGAATTTCAAGGTAACTAGCCCAAGGTGCTGGGTTATCTTTCAGGATTCTCGAAAACAATCCCCGAAGATTGTTGTTGGAATCTGTTGCAGAAAGTTGACGGCAAGCGTTGACCTGGTACACCCAACCTTGCGCGATGTGTTCTCTTATTGATTCAACATATTCAATGTATTGATCACGTTCGGGCGCGCTTTTCCATTGCGATTCAATCCCTTGCCATGAGTACTCTGGAAACACTGAGTCAGAGAGTTCTGAAAATTTTGCAGCGGTAAAACCGCCTTCAAATGTTGTAGAAACCGCCCAGAAAGCTCCATCATCCAGACAGGAGGGATCGTTAGAGATCTCTACAAGTCCTGTAGCCATACGTCCCCCCATCCAAAAGAGGGGTTCATTTCTGGGATTTGCCACGGGGTAACGCTAACCAATCCATCTCACTTTGGCGCTTACGGCTCTCCTGCGCTAGATTTGCCCTCCTCGCGGACGTAGCGCAGTTGGTAGCGCGGAACCTTGCCAAGGTTCAGGTCGCCGGTTCGAACCCGGTCGTCCGCTCTGATAATCGCCGTTTAGATTGAACTCTCTTCGAAGAATGAAATCTAGCGGCGATGTTTATATGGTCGGGTGGCCGAGAGGCGAGGCAAGGGACTGCAAATCCCTCTACACGGGTTCAAATCCCGTCCCGACCTCCATTATTGATGGCAGACTCATGGTCTACACAAAACGGAGGATGTTGGCGATGTCAGCAGATGAATCAGTTCGTCCGTGGGGACGTTATGAAATTTTGCAAGAAGGCATAGAACACAAAGTTAAATGCATCTACGTTAACCCTGATGCCCGTCTTTCTTACCAACGTCATCAAAAGAGAGCCGAGCATTGGTTCATAATTTCTGGCACAGCTACTGTGACACTCGATGGTGAAACCTTTACACGTAATGCCGGAGAAGTTGTTGATATCGAAATTGGCCAACTACACCGCATTGGAAATCAAGGAACACAGGAGCTTGTATTCATCGAAGTTCAGACAGGAAGCTACTTTGGTGAGGATGATATTGAGCGTATTGAGGATGATTACGCCCGTTAATTGACTGTTGTATAGTTCAGGCACCGAGGACGATTGGCTCAGCGGTAGAGCACCACATTGACATTGTGGGGGTCACTGGTTCGATCCCAGTATCGTCCACACAGAATTGCGTTGAAATCTCTTTCACCTTCATCAATACCGACTGGTACAGATATGCACTGGATACAGTTGCCGCGTGACCAAAGAAAAAAGCACCATTCAACCCTCTGAATTATCAACCTTTATGGCTTCGCGACGTAGTACTCGTGATTTCCTTCCAACTGCGATCGATCAAAAAATAATTGATCAGATTTTGAAGGACAGTCTTACAGCGCCCAGCTGGTCTAACACACGCCCCTTCAAGGTAGCTGTTGCACAAGGTGAGGTAAGAGATCGAATCAGTGCTGAGTTCTTGTCTCGATGGGGGGTGCTGTCCAAGATAATGCGCAAAGGATTCATCAATAAGTTACGAATCCTGTACTCCCGGTATGGACTTCCGACTAGCAACAGATTGATCGCCAAGCCCTACCCTGCCGAACTAAAGCCGCGTGCAGAACGTGTTGGCCGAGAAATGTATGAAACTTTTGGTGTTACTAGAGGCGATAGAACTGCTCGAGATCTGCAATGGGCGAAGAACTATTCATTCTTCGGTGCACCAGTTGAGCTCTTTATTTTTGTACACAAATCACTGGGCATTTATGCAGCATCTGATGCGGGATTGATGATGCAAAATCTCATGCTGTCAGCCCACGCATATGGACTGGGGTGCTGCGCACAAGGAGCCGTTGGTATTTGGGAGGATGTTGTTCGTAAAGAGTTTGATATCTCAAAGGATTACCGCTTGCTGTGCGGAATCGCAATCGGATATCCAAGTGACTCCCCTGTTAATGATTTCAAGGCACAGAGGTTAGAGATCTCAGAGTTAACGGTTAAACACCGACGAGCTTAAATATGTCAGAGCTATTAAACAATCTTCCATCCTTTATTGTGGCAACCACCTTGTTGGTAATGGTTCCTGGCCAAGGTGTCGCGATGGTTTTGCGACAATCAATAATCGGCGGTCCCAAAGCGGCCTTTCTTTCCTCTATTGGTAACTGCGTAGGAATCATTACGTGGAGCGTTTCCAGTGCAGTCGGGTTGTCTGCGATATTTAATGAATCAGAGACCGCCTATGCGATCCTGAAATGGACCGGAGTTATTTTCTTAACCATAATTTCGATACAAACTTTCCTCTCTCTTCGTCATGAGTTTGGAAAGTTCGATCTCAGCAGTTCAATCACGGCATCACATTGGGGATCTTTTCGACTTGGATTAGTTACCAATTTAACCAATGCAAAAGCTGCTGTATACGCAGTTGCTTTCATCCCGGCGTTCATCCCGCAGCAAAGTTCGCTAGGTTTTGGAATCATTTTCTTAGGTGTCATCTGGGCGCTTATTTCCATAATCTGGAATATTGGTCTTATTTGGACGGTAAAGAAATCAGCCCTTTACATTCAAAAGCCACAGGTCCGAAGAACTCTGACCGCTATTTCAGCCTTTGGAATTCTGGGAATTGCCATCGGGCTGGCGCTTTCTTAGCGCTACTTTGTAAGTGACTCTATGAAGGTTAATGAGTTCTGGAAGATTAACTCTTGGTCATAATCCATTGTCGCAACGTGATAGCTATTTACTAATTCAATACGGGTCTTATTTGTTGAACCAATCTCATTCAGGATGATCTCGGTGTTGCTCACAGGCAAGGTGTGGTCTTCGACGGAGTGAAACAGCTGGACAGGGATGGTGATGTTTTTAAGGTTGCGTCTTGTGATCCGAAGCATTTTCAGCAGCTGGTAAACACCACGTGTTGGCAGGGCGTCATAACCCCACTCAGTGATTCCGGGACGTTTGATGTCATCGCCAACACTGGTGCGCATTTTTTGAAGACGTGACAAGAAAAATGCTAATTCAACAGGTACGCCCTTAACGTGAATCATTGGATTAACAAGAACTAAACCTGCGAGGGTTTCATTATGAGAAGCAGCTACGTTAAGAACCGTACCGCCTCCCATTGATAGACCAACTAGGAAAACAACATCACAACTCTTGCGAAGTTCGCTGAGTTCAAACTCAACCTTTGCCGGCCACTCCTGCCATTTAACTTTATTGAGATCTTCAGGTCGGGTTCCGTGTCCGGGAAGTAATGGCACACGAACTGTGTACCCCTTTGAAAGCAGAAACTCTCCCCAGGGCCGCATCGAAGCTGGCGAACCGGTGAAGCCATGTACTAACAAGACTCCGATGTGAGCATTCTTGCCCGAGCCCGTTGCAGCCCAATCCTGCATCCAACCAACAGGTGCTCCTTCTACCGCCATGTGTTAAGAGTACGACTGATGCAATGTCAGGGCAATCACCTACGATTAATAACATGTCAAAGGTCGCAGAGAGAGAGTTAGCTCAAACCACCTTTGCAGTTTTGGATTTAGAGACATCTGGAGGCTCTCCAAGGCTTGGTGCTGGGATCACAGAAATCGGGGTAGTAAAGGTCCGTGCTGGAGAAATACTAGGAACTTTCCAAAGTTTTGTAGATCCTGGCCATTCACTTCCGTATTTCATCACCGAACTAACTGGCATTACTGATGAGATGTTGGTTTCGGCTCCATACATCGATGAGATCCTTCCAACTTTGTACCAGTTTTTAGGAAGCGCAGATGAGACTGTCATAGTCGCGCATAACTCCCCCTTTGATTTGAGTTTCTTAAAAGCGGCAGCTGTTGCTCATGAGATTCCATGGCCGGATTATCAAACAATTGATACCGCCCGTTTGGCACGGGCTGTTCTGGACAGGGATGAGGTGATCAACTGCAAACTTTCAACCTTGGCGCAGTTCTTCGGTGCACAAACTTCACCAAACCACCGTGCATTGGATGATGCGAAAGCAACTGTTGATGTCTTACATGGGTTGATTGAGCGGTTGGCGGGTTTTGAAATATATAAATTTGAAGAGATGAGAAACTTTCCATCAAAAAAGAAGAGAGCTAAGCGCCCAATCTCTGAGTGAGTTCTGACCACTTAGCCACTAGCTCTTTGGCAGCTCCCGAATCAATTGAATGACTGGCTTTTATCAATCCCTGCGAAACTCTTTCATGAAGCGAGAGTTCGGTATTTCCTTCATAGGCAGCAATTGCTGCAGCCGCATTGAGTACGCAGGCATCTCGGTGTGGGCCAGTAACGCCATCAAAAATTGAACGGGTGATAGCTGCATTTTCTGCACCATCACCTCCAACTAATGAAGAAATAGGATTTGTTGCAATCCCAAAATCAGAAGGCGCGATAAGACCGCTGACGATTTCCTCAGTACCAATGCTCAAGACAGAGGTTGTTGTTGCCAAGGTGATTTCATCAAGGCCATCATCGCCTCTAAAAACAAAGCCATCGATACCGCGATCACCAAGTACTTGGGCCATAACAAGATGCATCCGCTCATTAGCTACTCCGATAGCTGCAGCCTTTGGTTTAGCTGGGTTTGCTAGCGGACCAAGGATGTTAAAAACTGTAGGTGTGCCCAACTCTTTTCGCGCTGCAGCGGCGTATTTCATTGCGGGATGAAATATCGGAGCAAAGCAAAATCCGATTCCAAGTTTTTCAAAGCTCTCTTCAACACCCTTTCCATCTAGGTTGATATTGATTCCTAAATTTTCTAGAAGATCAGCCGATCCTGATTTTGAAGATGCGGCACGGTTTCCATGTTTAATTACCTTTGCGCCACTTGCTGCCGCAATGATCGCCGCGGTAGTTGAGATATTGATTGTGTGGGCACCATCTCCACCAGTGCCTACGGTATCTACCGCGCGTTCTGCAATTGAGATCGGCGCGCAATGTTGGTACATCTGTGAAACTAAAGCGCCAACCTCTTCAGGGCTCTCCCCTTTGGTTTTCAACGCAATGAGAAAATCTTTAATCGATTCATTACTAGCTTTGCCGGTGAGTATTTCATTCATGCACCACTGAACTCGTTCAACTTCAAGATCTAAACCTGAATTGATGATTGCTATGTTTTCATCCCACAGCAACTGGCTCATGGCGAAAGTTAAGCAGAAACTATTGTTGTGCCGCGCAGTAATTCAGCTGCAGTTTTGGCCAAGGTAAATGGATCGATCGGGTGTACAACGGAGGCATCGGCCAGAGACCATGCAGCCAACCATTTATCTTCCTTACGACCCGTAATCACCAAAATTGGTGGGCAGTTAAATACCTCATCCTTGAGCTGACGGGCCATCCCCAATCCACCCTCTTGGGCTGCTTCCCCATCCAAAATAAAAAGATCTGCTCGGAACCCGCCAGCTAGATTTTTTGAGTCGACATAGGCTCTCAAAGCAGGGCCTGTAGCAAACTCGTGGATCTCATGTTCGGCTAGATCCTTGGCTGCGCGAGCTCCCAAAGCCGACACGATTGAGGATCGAACTGAGGAGTCATCTGAGTAAACGATGATCTGTTTTTTGCTCTCGGCCATTCTCAGAGTCTATTCAACAATGGGTAAAAATCTGAATCAGCACTCTCTCAGATTTGAGGATTTTGAGGTGATCCGTTTCACCTCTGATAGGGCAAATTCAAGGCCCTAGAACCCTTCCCTAGGCAGACGGCGAGCCTGTTTTCGGGAATAATCGCTCCTATGTCAACCGCCGTAGAACACCACAAAATCACCCGCCCTAATGCAGTAGCTGTCGGAACAATCGTCTGGCTCTCTAGTGAGTTGATGTTCTTCGCCGCGCTATTTGCAATGTACTTCACCATTCGCGCCGTTCAGGGTCCGGCTATTTGGGCGGAGTCAACGGAGCTACTTAGCATTCCATTTGCTGCATTTAACACAACTATCTTGGTGCTCTCTTCGGTTACATGTCAGTTCGGTGTTTTCGCAGCAGAGCGTTTTCAAAACCGCAGAACAGGAAAGTTGTACCAGCTCAATACTTGGGGAATGCGTGAATGGTTCTCTCTTACCTTTTTAATGGGCTCATTCTTTATCGCGGGCCAGGTTTATGAGTATGCGCTCTTAGTCTCTGAAGGATTAGCACTTTCAACTAATGCTTATAGCTCTGTTTTTTACATCACGACAGGTTTCCACGGATTGCACGTAACCGGCGGCTTAATCGCATTCCTGATTGTGATGGTTCGTGTTTCTAAGGCTCGTAGATTTACTCATCAACAAGCAACAACAGCAATTGTAGTTTCGTATTACTGGCACTTTGTCGACGTTGTATGGATCGCGCTCTTTGCTGCGATTTACCTGATTAAGTAGTAAGGAAAATAAGTGAAGCGTCTATCCCGCTACCGTCGCCACAAGGCGGCTGGTCCTGCATTATTAATCTTTGCTCTGCTTGCGATTGGCACAACTTTTAATGTTGCCAGCGCACAGACAGCTGCGCAGACAACAACAGCAGATCGTTCAGCGCTCATCGAAGAAGGTCGTCAGATCTTCTTGAAGGGTTGCTCCTCATGTCACGGACTTAACTCGGAAGGTGGCGCAATTGCACCATCACTAGTTGGAGTGGGCGCAGCATCTGTAGATTTCCAAGTTGGAACAGGTCGCATGCCTATGGCGGACATGAGCACACAAGCGATGCGCAAGGAGCCTCTATACACACCTGAAGAGACAGCGGCTTTGGCTGCTTATGTTGCATCTCTTGCGCCAGGACCTGAAATTCCAACTGAAGAACAGTTGAACTATGAACGTGATGGAAGTACCGCAGAGGGTGGAGAGTTATTCCGCAACAACTGCGCAATGTGTCACAACTTTGCAGGCCAAGGTGGAGCGCTAACTCAAGGTAAGTACGCACCAACATTGATGGGAATTGAACCAAAGCACATTTACGAAGCAATGGTTACTGGTCCGCAATCAATGCCGGTATTTAGCGATAAGACAATTACTCCAGAAGAAAAGAAATCAATTATCAAGTGGATCAAGCACGCTGAATCAGAACCAAATCTAGGCGGTGCTTCGCTTGGTCGTGTAGGTCCGGTAACTGAAGGTCTGCTTGCTTGGACTCTTGGTCTTGGAGTTTTAATTGGTGTAGCTGTATGGCTAGCGATGAAGGCGAGATAAAAAATGTCTAATGAAATCGAAGCTATAAAGGATCCAGGGCTTCCAGCACACGTTCATCGCAAGGCAGATCATGATCCCGCTGCGGCAAGACGCGCAGAGCGACAAGTTGCAACGATGTTCATGATCTCAGCTTTTGGAACCGTTCTTTTAATAGCATCCTTTTTTATCCCAGATGATGTCTTTGTATTTGTCCCTGTTATGGGTAATCAAAATGCACATCAACTTGGCCTTGGATTGGGAATGGCGATCTCACTGTTCTTTATCGGCATGGGTGCGATTCACTGGGCAAAAACATTGATGCCTGATCAAGAGGTCATTGCTCATCGCCACGAGTTCCGATCCCCTGACTCAGATCGCAAAGAGTTTGTTGCAGCGGTGAAAGATGGTGCAGCCGCATCTGGTCTTGGTCGTCGTTCGCTCATTAAACGTTCACTAGGTGCAGCACTTGGATTATCAGCCTTGTCTCCACTGTTGTTGTTCCGCGATCTTGGTCCATTGCCAGGTGATGATTTAAAGAAGACTTCATGGAAAAAAGGAACTTACCTTGTTACAGATCCAGGCGATCGCAGAATTCGCGCCTCAGATCTTGAGGTTGGAGCGGTCGCTCAGGTTCTTCCAGAAACTGATGATCCTGAACATAGAAAGTTGACCGATATCGCTAAGGATGCGGTTCTTTTGATCCGTCTTCGCCCTGAAGAGTTTAATTTAGATGCTGAGCGTCTGAGCTGGACCCATGAGGGAATCATCGCCTTTTCTAAGATCTGTTCTCACATGGGTTGCGCCGTTGCCTTGTATGAACAACAGACAAAGCATCTTCTGTGCCCATGCCACCAATCAACCTTTGATGTAACTCGTGCCGCGAAGGTTATTTTTGGACCTGCGGCCAGACCACTTCCGCAGTTAAATATCACCGTGGATGAAGAGGGTTTCCTCGTCGCCCGCGATCCTTTCTATGAACCTGTAGGACCTAGCTTCTGGGGGCGTATCTCTTCATGACAACTGAACAACGTTTAGGCCAAGTAGCCAACTATGTTGATGAGCGCACAGGCGCTGCAGCATGGATGAAGAAGAACCTACAAAAGGTATTCCCAGATCACTGGTCCTTCCTTCTCGGTGAAGTTGCACTGTACTCATTCATCATTTTGCTTCTTTCTGGAACGTACCTGACCTTCTGGTTTGATCCATCAGCGCGCGAAGTGATTTATGAAGGAAGTTACGAGCCTCTAGAGGGCGTACAGATGTCGGCTGCTTATGCATCAACACTGCACATCTCATTTGAGGTTCGTGGTGGATTATTGATGCGTCAAATCCACCACTGGGCAGCGCTTATCTTTATGGCGGCGATTGTCGCTCACTTAATGCGCGTCTTCTTTACAGGTGCATTCCGCAAACCCCGTGAAGGAAACTGGATTATCGGTATCGGACTATTGACATTAGGTATCGTCGAAGGATTCTTGGGTTACTCACTTCCAGATGATCTGCTTTCAGGAACTGGTATCCGCATCGCTGAAGCGATCATTCAAGCGATTCCGGTAGTTGGTTCCTATTTGTCTTACTTTGCCTTTGGCGGAGCTTTCCCAGGCGAGGCCTTTATTCCTCGCATTTATATTGTTCACGTGCTCTTACTGCCAGGTGCATTCCTTGCATTAATCACTGCGCACTTGATGATGGTCTGGTACCAGAAGCACACACAGTTCCCTGGTCCAGGTCGCACAGAGAAGAATGTTGTTGGATATCCATTGATGCCTGTTTACATGGCAAAGGCTGGCGGTTTCTTCTTTATCGTCTTTGGTTTGATCGCATTTCTTTCAGCGGTCGCATCAATCAACCCAATTTGGTTGTACGGCCCTTACACACCAGGACAAATTTCGGCAGGTTCACAACCCGATTGGTATATGGGTTGGCTCGATGGACTTGTAAGAATGTCGCCACCAATTGAGACTTACTTCTTCGGATACACAATCTCATGGAACATCTTGATTCCTGGATTGATTATTCCTGGAATTCTCTTCACCGGAATGGCGCTATATCCATTTATTGAAAGCTGGATCACTGGAGATAAGCGTGAGCATCATCTCCTCGATCGTCCACGCAACGCACCAAATCGCACAGCACTCGGTGCCATGTCCATCACCTTCATGATTGTTGCTTTGATCAATGGTGGAAATGACTTGATCGCAACCCACTTTGATCTATCGATTAATCAGATTATGTGGGGAACGCGATTTGGAATCTTGATCCTTCCTCCCATTGCCTTTGTTGTAACAAAGCGCCTGTGCTTATCGCTGCAACGCGCAGATCGCGAACTTGTTCTCCATGGTCGCGAGACTGGTCGTCTATTGCGTTTGCCTCACGGAGAGTTCGTGGAAGTTCATGAGCCAATCTCAGTTGAGAAGGCGTACCTTTTAACCTCACATGAACAAGCACCAGCGCTAGAGCTTTCTGAGGTTGATTCTCGTGGCGTTAAGCGAGCAGGAGCAATCAGAAACAAGCTGCGTTCACGTATGAGCGTTGCTCACGCTGAGGCGGTGCCAAAGGTTTCAACAGAAGATCTCAAGGAGATTGAGTCTCATTGATGAGCATTAGCCTCTAATTACAAGCCAAACACCCAAGGCGGTAACTCCTATTCCAAGGAAGCCTTGGGTGTTTACTTTTTCCCCAAACAAAAAGAAGGCTTCGAGCGCCGTTGCTGGTGGGACCAGATAGAAAAGTGAAGAAACCGATGCTGCACTTCCAGAGTTAAGAAGCCACAACAAAAGCAGGATCGCTCCCACCGATAGAACAAGAACAAGCCAGATAAACGCCGATGTAAATTGTAGGCTCCAGGTGATCTGTGTACCGCCGGTTGCAACCGCAAACACCGCCAAGATCGCACCAGTTGCTAGGTATTGATACGCGGTTCCAGCAAGTAGTGGGATATCTGCTCCAATTTTTTTCTGAAGCAGGGTTGCCGTTGTACTTCCGATTAATGCAACCACAATCGCAACTACGCTGATTGCCGGAATCTGTGAATCCAGTGTTGGACCAAGCACCAGTACAACACCTGCTAGACCTAGAAATAGCCCAACTATCTGTCTGGTGGTCAGCTTCTCCCCCAGCACCTTTACCGCAAAGAGAGAAACCAACACCGGCTGAAGACTTGTTACAACAGCTGCAACACCTGCAGGCATCCCTTGTGAAATTGAGTAAAAGACACCACCCAAATAACAGGCATGAAGAAAGAATCCAATATGGAAGGATCTATTTACGGCGCTGATACCGATTGCGATCGGCAATTTGAGAATACGAGCGATCGCGAACAAAAGAATTGCGGCAACAAGTACACGTGCCGATAAGAATATAAATGGATCGGCGTATGGAAGACCGTACTTTGCTCCTACAAACCCCGTGCTCCACAGAAGGACAAAGAGGATTGGTGCAAATCTTTGAAGCTTCAACCCTCGCAGATCGCCTTAAGGGCTACTAATGATTTAGCCATCCACTTTGGGTTGTGTGCCATCGCCCCAGTCCTCTTCAACCACCAAGTTGAAAAAGCTGGAACCTTGCTGGCATCAAAGGATTCGGTAACTATCGTTTGTGTGGGAGAGATAGCCTGAAGCTCGTAACACCAAGTCCACTTTAAAAAGTGACACCAGGTAATCTTTTTATTCTCCTCAAAAGCCACAACTGTGTTTTTGATGCGATACGGAACCTTGATCTTCATCGCCATTCCAAAGGTTGCTCCAAGGAAAAGCCTGTCAGGACCTGAAATAGATCTTTGAATGGTGCCAGAACCATCAAAGCGTTGATGTGAGGCTGGATTAGCGAGCAGATCAAAGATGCGATCTGCTGGTGCATCTATAGTTATTCGCGCCGCTGCGGTATTCG
>JACCEE012469844.1_pt1 | contig 26581 bp, 23 predicted proteins | sample 7449931 | NCBI WGS metagenome assembly JACCEE01 (sample SAMN15323457, study PRJNA562643) | freshwater metagenome | isolation source: river surface water | place: USA:Blue River Watershed | collected 2017-08-19 | reverse complement strand
GTAGATCCTGTTCTTAAGACTTGGGAGGAAAACAGTGATATACCTCTCTATGCTTACAAGAAAGGACAACTTGGTCCTGATGAGATGTTTGATTTTATTCGAAGGGATGGACATGCATGGAATCAAAATATTTGCCGTCTGAAGCTTTAGCTTCTCAAGTTGCACTATTTCTCAAAGAGCAAATAACCATTGTTTTAAAAAAAAGTCCCGTTTGTAGTCTAGGTCTCTCTGGAGGCAAAAGTCCAACCCTACTTTTTCATGAACTCGCCAAAATCCTTCCGGCTGAACTCGTCAGACGTCTTGTCGTTTTTCTTGTTGATGAACGCCATGTTCCTTTTTCAAGTCCAGATAGCAACTACAAGCTGGTCAAAGAGAATTTTATCGACCAACTTATCGTTTCACCAAAAAAATTTATTCATCCGGTCACGTTTCTTTCTCATGAAGAAGCGGCTAAACAGTACGAAAAAGACCTAAAGGAATATGTTCCCTTTCATTTACTCGTCTTAGGTTTAGGAGAAGATGGCCATACAGCTTCTTTGTTTCCTGGAGAAGAATACCTCGTCAAAGATGGGAAAATGATCGTCGCCCCTCCCCTTCCCCACCTCGGTCACAAACGCATCACTCTCAGCTACAAAACAATCCTCGATACCCACCTGGCAATATTTTATGTTCCTGGCAAAAATAAAAAAGAAATCCTAGAAAAAGTCTGTCAGAACGGAGACAATTTCCCGGCCCAAAGGATTATTTTGCGTCATCCTAAGGTCATCGTTTTTAGAGAAAAGACTTAATATACAGGTGGGACATGAACGATTTTTTTAAAGCTCTTTTTAGCAAGAGAATGCTCATTACTCTTTTCATGGGATTTTCTTCAGGACTGCCTCTTCTTTTAACAATGACGGCCTTACAGGCTTGGATGAAAGATGAAGGCGTTGATCTTAAAACCATCGGTCTCACTGCTCTTTTCGGTCTCCCCTACACTTGGAAATTTTTATGGGCCCCCATCTTTGACCGCTACGTCCCTCCTTTCATGGGCAGACGTAGGGGATGGTTAATTATTATTCAAGTCCTACTTGCGGCCGCCATTGCGGGATTAGCTATGACTCAGCCTAAAGACAATCTCATGATCGTAGCTCTATTGGCCCTCTTAGTCACTTTCGTTAGCGCCAGCCAAGATATCGTGCTCGATGCTTACAGAAGAGAAATTCTTGCAGATAACGAACTTGGTATAGGATCTTCACTTTTCGTTAATGGTTATCGTGTGGCCATGATTTTAACTAGCAGCGGAGCCCTCATCATGGCCGACCACATGAGCTGGTCCACAGTTTATCTTATCATGGCAGGTTTTGTAGGAATTGGACTTCTGACCACCCTTATTGCCGACGAACCAACTGTTTCTTCGCCTCCTCCAAAAAGTTTAAAAGAAGCCATTGTAGAGCCCTTTGTTGATTACTTTAAAAGAGACTATGCAATATGGATTTTATCTTTCATTCTTTTTTATAAATTAGGAGATACGCTTGCTTCTGCTCTTGCGACTCCTTTTTATATGGATATTGGTTTTACAAAAACTCAAATTGGGTATGTTGTTAAAACCTTCGGTCTCACGGCCATGCTCTTGGGAAGTTTTATTGGGGGAGCTGTCGTTCATCGTCTTGGCATCTACAGATCACTTTGGATCTTTGGTATTATGCAAGCTCTTTCTATTCTTCCCTTAGCTTTTTTAAGCCAGACAGGACCTGTTTTAAGTCTTCTGATGGTCATTGTCGTTCTTGAAAATCTCTGTTTTGGTATGGGAACTAGTGCCTATGTCGCTTTTATGAGTTCAATGACCAATAAGCGTTTTACGGCCACTCAGTACGCCCTCCTTTCAAGTTTGATGGGCGTTCCTCGTGTTGTCCTTTCAGCCCCAACAGGATGGCTCGCAGAAGCTACTGGCTGGTTTACCTACTACATTATTTGTGCACTCTTTGCGATTCCAGGATTACTCCTTCTTCTTAAAATAAAAAATATAAATTCAGACGACACCAAGAAGGTCAGAAAAGTTACTCAAGATGGAAACGGGGACTCTCAAGGTCTTACCGTATCCGTAGCTCGCGTGGATGAAGGGAACTAAAGCTTCCTGAGCTGCACGCTCATCCCCTACAGTATCTCCAATATACACGGGTCTTTTAGGCCCGTGTTTTTTTATCATTGCCTTAATCATTTCACTTTTAGAAATCGAACTTAGACCAAAGCAGTCCCAATCTTTAAAAAGTTTTCTTATTTCTGGATTTTGCAAAAACATTTCCAAATACCAAGCAGAACAATTGCTCACAATAAAAAGCTCATGATTTTTTTTAAGCTTCTCTAAAGTCTCTTGAACTTGGGGATAAACCTTTCCCCCTTCTTTTTCCATATAACGACGCTCATAAAAGCCAAGCTTTTCTACAAAATCTGGATACTGACTTAAATCGAGATGAGGCAGGAGAGCTTCCACGCATTTATGAAAAGGATGCCCGGCCACACTTTCAATATGCTGGGCATTGACTGTGACATCAATTCCAAAATGAGCAAAGGTTTCATTCCACCCTTTGGCAATAGGCTCACAGGCATACCAAAGAGTTCCATCAAGATCGAAAATAAGAGCATCAAATTTTTGTGTCATAAGTAATGTCAGATTAGTGATAACGAATAAGCTTTATGGCCTTAAGGGCTTGATTGCGGTCAAATTCGACACGCACACGACTATCGAAACCATTGTTTCTTGAGTAGCGTAAATCGCCAAGAACTTGGGTTTCAGGTTTTTCACTAGGGAGGAAACCAATAAAGCCATCGGTAAAATGTTCAAAATAAGTAAAGTTTTTATAAATAAGTTCGGTATTTAAATAAGTCGTCATCATCGCATCTTTGCGGGCCAAGACCATAGATTCCCCTTCTTCAACATGGGGAAGGATAAGTGGAAAACAGACAACCTTATCTGCATAAACATGGGTTGGAGTTCTATAGAGAGAACGCCACGAAAAAATATTATTAATGCTCGGGATGGCCCTCACTTTGACAGCTTCCTGACCTCTTTTCAAAATTAACTTTTCTTGTTCTTTTAAAACTTGCTCATGTTGTAAAAATGCTAAAAACAAATAAGAAAAGAGCCAGGCTAAAGAACCGAAGTGGAAACGCCAATCATTGCGTTTGTAAGCAAAGAAAAGAGTCACAAACAAAGGAAGACTCAAAAGCCAATCAATAATAGGAATAAGATCTAAGTAGTAGCGCTCGAAACTTAAGGGCCAAAATAAATAAGTGCCATAGCTATTGCTATAATCTAAAAGAAGATGAGTGAGGTAAGGAATAACTGATGCGTAAAATAAAAGTTTGTAGGATAACTCTTGCCCTTTTTTTGCAAAAGACTTCCACAAAACCCAAGCAACCAAAGCAGCGCCCAAAGGTAAAAACAAAAAACTATGAGTAAAAGAGCGGTGAACTAAAAGATTAAAAACGGGAGTCGTAGGCCAATACCAAAAAGAATCAATGTCAGCAAAAACTCCTGCCAAAGCTCCAATAAAAAAAGCCTTCTTTCCAAGTTTTTGATGAAAAACTAAATGACTTGTGGTGGCCCCCACCGTCATGTGTGTGAAGATATCCATAAGGCAAGACTTTACAGCATTTTTCACTCAGGGGCGACTGTTAATTTTCTTCATTATTTCAATGAGTTATTATAAAGTCTACTATTCAACTTTGACTTTAAATATGCCGATAAGATAAAAGTCTAAGGATGACTATGAAATTAACATTGATCTTTATTCTCTTATTAAACCTTTCTCTTGTTTTTGCTCAAGACGGCAAAGCTAAACCTAAAGTGATAGACCAAGATAACATCACGATTATCAGTGATTTTGACGATACAATAAAAATCACTAACGTTGGTGACACTTCCGATATGATCATCAATGGAATTTTTAAAGAAAAACTTTTTGCAGGTTCCGTTGATCTCTACCGCGCTCTTGTCCCTAACAATAGACCCTACTATCTTCTCAGTGGTTCAATTAAATATCTACGCTCACGTATTGAAGACACCCTTGATAATAACCGCATGCCTAAAGCCGAACTTATTCTAAAAGAACTTCATGACGGAAATACCCGTGATTACAAAATTCGAAAAATGAGAACAATTATCAATGAGACATCTGGCTCCTTTATTCTCTTGGGTGATGACACAGAATATGACCCAGAAGTTCTCCTCACAATCAAAGCTGAATTTCCAGAGCGCGTTTTAGGGACCTATATTCGAAGCGTAAGAGGGAAAAAACTAGAAGCCCCTCTCACTTCCTATCTTACTGTCTATGAAGTCGCTTACGATGAAGTAAAAGCAGGACGCATGAACCAAGCTGTTCTGCAAATTATTGAAGAAGCCTTGGTCAACTCTAAAGAAAAACTTCTACTCCCATCTTATGTTTCCTGCGAACTTTATCCAGAGTTAAGTAAAAAGATGAGTTCAACTCTAGCGCAAAGAGTGAAAGAAATTTGTCAGAAGAAAGTGTTATTTTAAAATAGCCAATTCCAATTTAAAGCGAAGGTATTTTTTTGATGAAAAGGACTAAGAAGACCTTGGCCTTTTTTATTTTGAATATAATCATAATAAGCCCGAAGCGACATATTGTAAGGAAGATGCCAAGTGACTTCGGGTCTGGCCCAACGATCGTCGTTGTTGATTCCCCAAAAGAGTAAACATTGGAGATCAAAATCTTCGATCGTCTTTTTAAGCTGTAAAGCGCCCCATTGATGGCCAGAGATTTGAGCAAACTGATACTGAGCTCCAAGAATCAACTGATTTTCAAAAGTGTAATCTATTCCATAAATCCCCTGAAGCTCATCTTTTTGGGCGTAAGACAAGTCAGAAGAGAAATAAGGCTGCTTTAATGTTTTTAAAGTATCCCCTCTTAAAACCATTCCACCATTAGCGTAAGTAAAACTCATGGCATAAGATTGAAGTTTTTTGTCAGCAATTTTCAAATGACCATTTTCAAAATAATAAGTTGGACTACGGTTGAAATGCTCGTAGGCCATAAGAGAGAGATCAAGGCCAAAATCAAAAAGATACTCTAAGCGCACTCCCTTTTCATCATCTTTGAAGATTTTTTTCTTTTGAAAATCTTCACGCTCAAAGAAGGCCAGCGTTTCGGGAAGTGGATCATAATAAGATCCAGATTGAGGAAGAATAGCGTTGCGCGCCCTTGGGACATAGATGGCCTGAAGCTTAAACGAACCAAAAATTAAACTATTCTTAAGCGCCCAAACGGGAAGTTGAATCCAAGAGAGGTCTTCAAAGACATACTCGCTCCAATCGCGAGGGTTGACGAGATCAAGAATATTAAAGCCAAAAGTTTCAGACCAAGAGATATTTTGTAATCCCCAGTCCAAGGCGTAATACTCCCCTTTTTGTAAAAAACGAAAAGAGCGTAATTCAACTTGCTCGCCTTGATTACTCTCATTTAAACGTTGCTCGGCCTTAAAAGCAATATCAACAGCGGGGGCTTCAAAGTCTTCGCCAAATTTCTTAAAGAGATGACTTTTAAGATAGGGCTTACTGCGTACAGTGGTACTAGAAGCACCATAGGCATAACGAAAGCCCAGTTCATTATCTACCTTAGCATCAAGATCTTTCGCTAGGAGAGAATAAGAAAAGAGAGCAAAGATGCAACTAAGAAATAAATATCTTTTCATTATTGAAGGTTCTCACGAACAAAAAGACTATCAGGAAGATCTTTAGTCATCATCTCAGTAATGGTGAGAAGTGAAGTGTCTTTAGGATTAATAGCGTCCTTAATTAAGATTTTTGTTGGACGAATTCCACCAGCAATTTCTTTATATTCACCAAAAACAGCTTCTTTAACTTTTTTTCCAGTGACAGTTAAATAATTAGCTTTCACTGGCTGGTTGTTCTTTTTATTAATCCAAAGACGAAGTTTATCGTAAGTAAGCCCTTTTTTCTTGGCGCTCAAAGCAAGCTCATAAAACTTATCATCTTCTTTGATCAATTGAGCTTCATAGTCACCATGCCAACGCATACGAGAAATATCACCGTTGGCCGTTTGACCTGTGAGCTTTTGAGCTAAAGAGACACGCACTTCACGTTTTAAATTAGGAATGAAGACCCACATATTTTCTTCGAGCATTAACATATTTCTTCCTCTATCACGCCGAGGAAGAAGTGTTTTCACTAAAGTTTTATCTTTTCCCTTTAAAAAAACCTCAAACTCACTATCTTCTGTTTCTCCTGTCGAATGAACAATGACTTTCATTTGAAAAGAATCACCGGGATTTCTAATATCATCAGCTTTTTTTAAAAGTTTATCAGCATCGACTGCTGCAAAAGTAGAAAATGAGAGCATACATAGAACAAATACCATTTTTTTCATAGAGACCTCAAGAGTTCACCAATTTGAGTTTTGACTACTTTACGACCAGCAAAATAAGTACCAAGAATTGTACAGATAATACCAAGGGCGATAGTAACTAAAGCATATCCTGGTTGCAATTCGATAAAGACATGAAATTGTCTTGTAATCCCTGGAGAGGGTGGCATTAAAATACCTTTAAACAGTAAGGTATTATTCAAAACGATGGAAATTAAAACTCCAAACAAACTTCCAAAAACTCCTGCAACTAAACCTTCGGCAAGTAGAAGTTTCATAACATCATTTTCAGATTCACCATTAGCACGAAGATTTCCAATTTCTTGTTTACGTTCAAGGATACCTGTTGAAATGGTATTAAAAATACCAAGCACAACGATAACTAAAATAATTAAGCGAATCGTATTAAATTGTGCCCAAAGGAAATCAACGGCGTGTTGATAATAAACTTTATCTAAAATAGCAAAAGGAGTTGCCTCATACTTAGGAAAATCCTTTTCAATTTTTTCTTGAACAACGGGCCAATCTTCATCTGATTTAAGCCCCAGGGCGACAGATTCAATTTTAGTAGAATCTAAAAGAATTTGAGCCTGCTTCAAAGGAAGACGAAAGGAGGAATCATCAAACTCTTTCACTCCTGTATAAAAGACGCCAACAACATTTAAATCGACACCGTTAAGGCTTCCATAGATAGTATTGGCGAGAATAGTCACTCTATCACCAATTTTCAAATCAAGAGAACGAGCAAGTCCAGCTCCGACAATAACTCCATCCTCTTCACTCTCAAGGTTTTTCCCTTCTACAAAATTCAACGCAGTAAAGAATTTTGCTTCTTCAGGGCCATCAATCCCTTGCCCTTTTCCTGCGACATTTATTTTCCCATTGGTGACCATGGCGTAAAATTCAACGCGAGGAAAAATATACTGAACCCTGGAGTCATTTTTCAGACTCGTTTGTAAGACAGAATAATCTTCAATCCAATGCTCCCAAGGCTTCTCGTAAACCTTAGAACGATAATTTTTTTCGTTAATCTGTCCATGACCGAAGCGAGAACGAATCGTATTAAATTTATACTGATTCATAATTCCGGTGTTAAATCCGTGATAAAGAAAAAGTGCTCCAACACCTAAGGCGACGGTCAAGATAATGGCGAGAGAACGTCTACGATTTCTTTTTAAATTACGGAAGGCCATTTTAAAAATCATAAAATCCTCCCGTCTTGCATACGGATAACATGTGAAGCACTTTGAATAACCATAGGATCATGACTGGCCACTAAAATCGTTGTTCCTTCACGTGTCGAAAGATCTTTTAAAAGATCAATAATCTCATGACCGTTTTTTTGATCCAAACTAGCAGTAGGCTCATCAGCAATGATGACTTGTGGTTTTTTAGCTAAAGCACGTGCAATGGCCACACGTTGACGTTGTCCTCCACTCATTTCTAATGGCTTTTTATATGAATGCTCTGTAAGGCCGACACGGGCCAAGGCATCTTTCACTCTTCTTTCTCTTTCCACTTTTTCAATTCCTTGACGAATAAGGAAGTACTCAATGTTTTCGTAAGCACTAAGAATGTTGATGAGATGAAATGATTGGAAAACAAAGCCGAGTTGATGACGGCGTAGATCATTTTTTTCGTTTTCTGTTAAAGTTTTAAGGGCTTTCCCTTGAAAAAAGATCTCACCTTCCTGAGGGGGTTCTATGAGACCTAAAAGATTTAAAAGGGTTGATTTCCCTGAGCCGGAAGGGCCACAAAGGACAATAAAATCTCCCTTTTCAATTTTTAAGCTTAATGAATGAAGGGCCCTAAGCCGCTGCTCACCCATCTGGTAATCAAATGAAACCTGTTCACAGTTATAGATAATTTTATTTTCAGTCATAGATTATATTCTAAGCTATGGCAGGAAAAATAAAATCGGCAAAAGAAGCCAAAGACCGACGAGGCTCATCGGTTTTTACCAATTAGCTAGGGCTGCCTTTAAAGCGTAAGATCTTAATCTTATACATTTGGACCTTTTCTTTTTTTATAAGATCTTCATATTGTGAAGTGATATCTTCATACTTGCTTTGATCGGCTTCAGCGACTCGCAAATAATAGCGAAGCACGACAACGGCCCCTGGGTTCAACATTGGAGTAAGAAGATTTAAATAATCCTTCTCTAGCTCCCCTGTAAAATAAGAAGGCACATCGCTTAAAGAGGCAAAATCAACACGTTCACCCTTTAAAGACATGGCGGCACTGATTAAATCTTGATTAAGAGATTTTAATTCAATTTTCTTTTGTTGAAGGACACTTTTAATTTCTTTAAAAACTGATTCCTTGGCATCAATAGTATTCCCTTCGGGAAATACTATTTTCCCAAAAAAACAAAGATTCATAAAAAAACTTTCTCGCACAAGTCCCTTGGTAAACAAATGTTCAAAAGCTTGGTGATAATACTCAAAATAGCTCTCAGAAACATTTTTTTTAACGAAATGACCTTTATACAATAGAGCATCGAACACTTTTTTATTTCCAAGAAGACGTATTACCCAATTCCACCTTATCTTAGGAAACTGAGTTTCATAAAATTGCAGTTGCTCTTTTAAAGTTGGACAGAAAAAAATCTTACCGAGATTTTTTCCTAGGATAAAGCGGTTGATGCGATACAGGGTTTCAAAGGTTTTTTCCCACTTTCCTTCGTACAAAAGAGTTTTCCAGTTTTTTTCTTCCAAAAATGTCTGAAAGTAACTTCTACAATCAGAACTTAAATGAAGACGGGAAAAAAGTGAACGCCTAATATCTTGCCACTCATCCTCATGGTAAGGGGCAAAAGCCCAAAACTTTAAAAACTCTTCATAGGTAAGATCAACATAACTTTGAATTTTAAGTTCAGCTAACCAAAGCTGTTCCTTACACATATCAACGTAAAAAAGCTTCTCCACACTATTTTGTATAAGAGGAGTAAAACGTCCACCACTACCGGTGATGGCAAAAATTCTCTTCGACTTCAGATGATTCACAAGTTCATATTCAAGAGTCGTATCCTCATTGGCGAGCGAATAATTGAGGGTATTAAAATAATTATGCCCCATTTACTCCTCGCTTTTCTTTAAAGAATTAGGCCATTCTTTTAGTTTTTTCTTGGCATGCTTGCGGCACAATTCAAACTCATAATCAGTAATAACACCGTTATGCCCCATGATCGCAGCGAGACGAACACCGTGCTCTTTTGCCATTTTATCAATTTCCAAAACTTTTTCGTACTGTATGTTTTTAGATAAGGTAAAAGGCTCAAAACGCCCTTCCATAGCAAGAAGAGCAGCTTCAGCAAGACAAGCATAGACAACTTGCCCTTCTAGTCCAAGCTCCACATTGAGTTCTAAATTCGGTCCAGGAAGATGAACTTCACCGCTGGCAATGACCATCACATCAGGTCTGCGTATGGCTTCAGCTTCGGTAACGTCAAAAGGGCGACTGACATCACAAATAACCGCACCGGGTTTGACTCGCATAATATCAAGAATTTTTTTCCCTTGGCTTGAAGTGGAAGTAATGACTAAATCAGTTTCTGGGAGATGATCATCTGCCGAAGTAGCAACTGAAATTTCGCACTCCGGAGCAATGGCCAAAATTTCATCTTTGAGCTCTAGGAGCCTATAGGCGCGAGGAGCAACTAAGACAAGTTTCTTCCAAGTTTTAGCAAGAATTCTTGCAGAAACAGCCCCGATAGATCCTGTCGCTCCGACAACCATCACCTGACCTTGATAAATCTCGTTATCAAGCTTTACTAGATTCATTTTATTAACAGCTAATTTGGCGGCCCAAAGTGTCGCAGCTGCAGAAAGTGAATTTCCAGTAGTTACAGGGATAGGACTTTTTTTTGCAAGACTAACACCTGCATCACCTACGATCTTTGTATAAGCTCCAAGACCTATTATAGAAGCCCCATAACGTTTTGCTTGCTGGCAAAGCCCTAAGAGTTTTTTATAAACGTCTGTTGGCTCAGCAGACATAAGCTTTTTGGGCGTGTCTGGCACATAGTAAACAATACCCTCAACCTCTTTCCCTGTTTTCTCGCTCACAATCCCTTTTATATTGCCAAAATATCCCCCCTTAAAGTGAGTCGCTACATTTTCAGCAACACCTTCAAATGGTCGTGAATAAGGCTTAAACCAACGTAAAGAAGGATGCATAAACAGTTGTCCAGCTCTTAAAGGATGAACAATAAATGCAAACTTTGTTTGTTTTTCCGTTTCCTCTTGATTGAGATGAGTGACTTGAGCAGAAAGTTTTAACTTATCAATCCAATTCAAAATATCATTACTTTGAAGATGCTCGTTGTTCCCCTGTGCCACTTGAAGGAGTCCTTCAAAAATTGAAAAATTAACATAAGGGTTATCAACTAAGGTTGGCATACAAACAATGACGTTTCCAACACCAACTTCTTTTAATTTTTTTTCAAGAATAGGATTAAGAAAATCGACAATCACTGTTTTATTTTTCAGATGTTTTAAATCTAAAAGAGCAAGAGTTGAAGCGTTGGCCACAAAAATATCAGAGTTAAAAAATTCTTCAAGATGTGGTCCAATTCCTTTATCCCCTTCTAAAAATCGAGTTACTAAACTCTTTTTAACTGGCATTCGCTTAAAAACGGGAGCTAAAAATCTCAAAAATGACTCAATTTGCTTAATACTTTTTATATTAAAAGGAAGATGTAAAAAGAAATAAGGATCGGCCATAACAATATCGCTATCGAGCTCTTCCATGACTTCTAAAAGAGAGCGATGGAAAACACCGGTATAAAAAGCAATACGTTTTTTTGATAAAAGATGAGGATTTTCTTTATGAAGGTTTCTAATGGCCCAAGGAATGTATATTTCCTTAAGAAGTTGTCCATCGACCATAGGAGTATTCCTCCCAAGATCAAGAATTTTACGAGAATCAGGATGGACAAACTCAAAACTACCAAACTTTAATGTAGGAACGTATCCTGAAATACAAATAACATCACATTGTTCATCAAACTGATGAATAAGTTTTTTTGTGAGTTCATAGTCAAAGTTCGTTGAAAACTGAGTTAATCGAATCTCTTCACCTTCAAAGCGAATGACTTGATCAAAATTTAAATTATCTGAAGAATAGGCAATGGAAAGGATATGCTTCATGAGTATTTCATCCTTTTCGCAGCATACTCAAAAAAGATTTTTTTGAACTCACTATAATAGCGTTGCTCACCACACACGAGATCTTTATCGTAGTATTTTTGGTCATAAAGACAACGGCTATACATATAAGTTAAAAGCTCACGAGGAAGTTTTACCTTATCCATAATCATAGGATTGAGCTGAGTTGCTGGCAAAGCGACAGGAACACTTCTAATTCCAAAAGCGGCAAAAGAATCACGAATAAAGTCTATGGCCTTAGGGCAATCATGGGCATAAATATGGTAACTACTTACATCCTCAATAATCTTGTTATTTAAAATCCCTTTGGCAATTTTCTCTGCAGCCCAATCGACAGGGATGAGTGGTATTTGAGCCTTTGAATCAAAAGGGAGAGGAAAAATTTTCATTAGACTTAAAAGTGAACCATGCTTTTCTTTAAGCTCTTTTAAAAAGCGAAAGAAATAATAAGGCCCATCAACTCGTCCCATTTCTCCTGTATGACTATCTCCTACAATAATTCCTGGTCTATAGATTTTTTTCTGGATGCCCTTACATTCCCAGTTACGTACTAAAAGTTCTGCATCATACTTGGTTTTCGAATAGTGATTATAAAAATTTTGTTGGCACTCAAGGGCATCTTCCGTAAAAATACCTTTAAAATCTCCACTCACCGCAATCGTGCTGATATAATGAAAAAATTTTAAATTTTTGCAAGAAGATGCAAAATATAAAGTATTTTGAGTTCCCATGACGTTTTGTAAAAATGAATCGGCGTAACCACCTTGAATATCGTAAAAGGCAGCAGCATGGACAATGGCCTCTATTTCATCGCGAAGAATTTTAAAATTTTTATCTTCATCAACGATATCAGGAAGACGAATATCACCAGAGATATATTCGACATTTTTATATTCTTTAAAAGCTTTTTGAGCAGCTTTAAATGATTTACTACGCACCAAGATATAAAGAGTTTCAACTTTGGGAGCAAGTTCTCTCACTAAGTATTTTCCCAAAAACCCAGTGGCACCAGTTAATAGAATCTTCATGACAAAGTTACCTCATTACATAAATCGCTCATATCCTTCGAAGCATCTTTAGCAAAAACACGCAATGCAAGAGTTTTGCTTTTAATATGCCACTCATGGGCTTCATCAAAAATTTCACCATCACCAAAAAAATGAATTTTTCCCTTTGAAAGATTTCTAATCGTAAGTTCTTCTGTCTCAAAAGTTACAAAATCGGGGTCATCCAAAGGATAATCTCCCTTCATTACACGCCAAGCACAGCGAAGAAAATCAGAACGTTTTGTATGGGTAAAAAAACTTACATTAAATTTACTGTCAGTATTTTTAGTATCAGGAGCGATTTTAAAAATGCCCGCGAGCGTTGGTTGGTTATTGATAAGTAAAGCGGCAGTTTTAATTTTACCTTTAAACTCTTTTGAGTCCAATTCAAGGTGATAAAGTTTGAAACGAGGGCTTAGAAATTCACGTGCAAAAAAAACAGCATAAATTTTTTTTCCGGTGAGTTTCATTACCTTTTTTAAAATAGGAAGCTTCGCACGAAGCTTATTAATTTTATGAGCAACTTTTCCACCAAGCCCCAAACCGCCATTTGTGGCCATGTAATGCTCATTCACGATGATCAGATCAATATCTTTTGTCTCGTAATTTCGAATAAAGTGCGTAATTCGTTTGATGTTACGTGGATTACCAAGCTCGGTAGCTAAATCGTTAGCTGTCCCACCAGGGATAACTAAAAGACCTATTTTCGTCCCTTGGAGTTTTTGTATCAAGGTATTTACTGTTCCATCACCACCGATAGAAATCACAGCATCAACTTCACTTTGAATATCATTTTCAAGCAACTCATTTAGTTCGATGAGATTTTTAGGCGTATGATAACTAATTTTGCTACGAAAAAGGGCACGACTGAGCTGGGCCTGCCAATCATGCGAGGAATTTGATGCATAGTGGTTGAGATAAACGCTAATGTTTTCCATAGGCTATAGGTAAAATTGACTTTCTATAATCTAAGACCTTATCGGACTAAACTATCAGAACCTTATTAGGTTTATTAACGTTATGAAGGTTAAAAATGAATGTAGTTTTGGTCACCAGTCGGGTGACCTATATACCTGATAATTACTTTGGGATATTTCCCGAGATCCTAAAACATTATCCCAAAGGGATAAAAGCCCTTATCCTGCTTGATAATTTTGACTTCAGTATTCTTAAAAACATTATTGGTCTTCGACTTCTTGGTGCTCCAAGGATGTCTAATACCTTACTAAAAAACGTTGTTGAGCTTTCCAAAAGAAAAAGAGAAAAATTATTCGAAGATCTAAACATTCCTGTTCTAAGTTTTAAATCTATGAATAGCCCTGAAGCTATTGACTGGATTCAAACAAATCAAATTGATATCATTGCAAATGTTAGAACCCGATGCATTTACAAGCGACCGATCCTCGAAGCCCCACGAATTGGCTGTATCAACATTCATCATGGGTTACTCCCGAAGTATCGTGGAACATTTTGTGATCTCTATGCTCTCTATGAGAGACGAGAAGCAGGATTTACCATACACCAAATGACACCTAAAATCGATGCCGGACAAATACTTTACAAGGGCATTGTCTCTCAAGGTCACGATAAAGATTATCTCGCCTATTTAAAACGTACCGGAGAAATCGAAGGCAAGGCCCTAGCAGAAGTTTTAAGAAAGATTGAGGAAGAAGGAATGAAGGGCGAACCTAATGCTTGTGACGATCCAATTTTTACAAAAAACCCTACAAAAAAAATAATTCAAGACATGCTTAAGGAAGGAATACTTTTATGAAAAAGATCAGCATCATTGCTCACCATGGTTCTCCTGGAACTCCAGAGGATTTTTTGGGATTAAAAAATAATTTTTCGGAATATGAATTTCTCACTCCAACCCGCAAAGGTTACCCAAACTTTCATACTTCGCTTCCTCAGCACGAAGAAATTGTGATCATTGGTTATTCTTTTGGCTCTCTTCAAGCAATCAAAGATGCTGCTCACTTTGGAAGCAGGGTCAAAAAACTTATTCTTGTATCACCTTTCCTTTATGGTGGTAGAAAACTAGGAGGTTCAGCAAAGTTTCTAATTCAGTTTCCTCTTATTGGAAATATGATTTTGAATAAGACAGCCGAAAAGGCCATTCCTCAAATGCTTCGCAATTCAAGTTCACCAAAGGAAGTAAGTGAGACTTATAAAGCACAGGGTGAAAATTTTAAGCATCCAGAAATCCTCCGCCCTGCTCTTCTTGAAAAAGATTTTTGTGATTGCTGTATTCCAAATGCTTTAGCAGAAATTCATGCTAAAGATATTCCAGTGATTATCATTCGTGGTGATGCTGATAAAACATCCACCTATCAAAGTCAGATTGTTCCTTTAAAGAAAGAAATTGAAATCACGGAGCATGTCATAGCAGATGCTGGTCATGCTCTTTTGTGGACACACAAAGATGAAATAGTTTCGCTTATAAAAAAAGAAATCACAGGAGAAATTAATAGCGAAACTCTCAAAGCCCCTAATCGCCCTTCAAAATTAACTCCTTCAGCTGAAAGACCTTTTGGATATTATGAAGGTGAACACGAACTCAATAACGTCTATGCTTTTTTGAAAAAACATGTAGAGAATCACCCTCGTAGACCAATACTGACTTGGGTTCCCATGGAAGAAATTCCCAAGTGGCACAAAGGTGGGATGAAAGGCAATCTCCCTCATAAAAATTTAAGTGCAAAAGATCTTGATCTTTGTGTAGATCGCATTGCTCACGGTTTCAAACAACTCGGAATTGGCAAAGGTGATAGAGTGATCATTTTTGTTCCAATGTCTTTTCTTATGTATGCCTCTATGTTTGCTCTTCAAAAATTAGGAGCTGTCGCCGTCTTCCTCGAATCATGGGCAAGACGTGACCAATTTAGCCTCATCGTTGAAACAGCGAACCCCAAAGCCCTCATAAGCGTGGAGCAGGCTTTTGATTTCATTGCCACCATGCCAGATGTTGATGCCCTCATTCCTCTCAAAATTTGTGCAGGGCCAGCGAAGAAAAGATATAGTGCTCATGTTGAAGAATATCTTGCCATGGATAAAAGCAAAGGCCAACTTCACTACCTCATCGGAAAAATGAAATTCATTTTAAATCGCAATCAACGCCTGGTAAAACCTGAGCCAGTATCAAGCGAGCACACAGCCCTTATTACTTTTACAACTGGTAGTACAGGGACTCCCAAAGGAGCAGATAGAACTCATCGCTTTTTAGCAGCTCAACACTACGCCTTAAACCGCCATCTTCCCTATAACGAAAAAGACATCGACCTTCCCGTCTTCCCAGTTTTCTCACTTAATAATATGGCGGCAGGTGTAACAACAGTGATTCCTGCTCTTAACCTAGCTCAACTCACTGAGACTGATGCCCCAACACTTTATAACCAACTCACAGCAATGAAAGTGACCTGTGCGACGCTCTCCCCTTCACTTTTTAATGCAGTTTCTGCCCACTGCTTAAAAAATAATTTAAAATTAAATCTCCGTCGCATTATCACTGGAGGCGCCCCTGTTTCTCGCGATGATGTCGCTAAGATGAAAGAGGTCGCTCCACAGGCCGAAATTCTTGTGCTCTATGGTTCAACTGAAGTTGAACCCATGGCCCACATCGAGGGCAACGATTTTATCAATCTTAAAACTCGTGCCATGGAAGATCCAGAATGGGTAGACGAAGGAGTAAACGTTGGACACTTCGACAAGAGTTTAAGAGTTCGCTTCCTTAAAATTCATCCAGATCCTATCGTGATCAAAAATGAAAATGAGTGGAAAGATCTCCTTGTCTCTGAAGGAAAGATTGGAGAAATCATCGTGGCCGGTGAACACGTGTGCCAAGGTTACTATAATAATGAAGACGCTTTTAATAGGGCTAAAATTAAAGACGAGAACGGAACAATCTGGCACAGAACAGGTGATCTAGGAAGAATCGATGAGAAAGGCGATCTTTGGTTAGTAGGACGTATCAATAACGTTATCATTAGAGATAATGAGTACCACTTTCCCGTAAGGGCCGAAATCATTCTTAAAAAACTACCTTTTGTCGATAAAGCGGCTTACCTCGGTCTTCCCGATACCCAACGGGGAGAAAAAACAGCATGCGTAATCGCTACCAAAGAAAATAAGCGCGACGACAGTTACGAAAAAGAGATTCGCCGCCTCTTTGAAAAGAATGGTGTTCCTGTTGATGAAGTGATCTTTATGGAAACTATCCCTTTGGATCCTCGTCACCACTCAAAAGTAGAATATGCCCTTCTCAAAAAACAAATTTTGGAGACAAGATGAATAAGTGGGGGACATTTGTAAAGGAAAGATTAGAACCAGTCAGCCATCTCACTATGGTAGCGGTTTTTATCGTAGGCCACATACTACTCGCTCAATCAGTAGGTTTTGTTACTCTCAAGGCCTGGCAATTTCCATTTCTTTTTATCGGTGTCGTTTTCTTTTTTACCAAACTACGATTTTACGACGAGATCAAAGATTATGAAACAGATATAGTTTTTAACCCAACTCGTCCTCTCCCTCGGGGATTAGTTACCCACCAAGATCTTTACAAGGGAATTGTTCTTTCTATAATTGTTGAAGTTATCTCTTTTTCTTTATGTTCTAAGGCAGGGATATTCTGTGCCGCTCTTGCCATAGGCTACTCTTTACTCATGTATAAAGAATTTTTCATCGGAAAATATATACGCCCTCACCTTACCACCTATGCCATGAGCCATACTGTGGTGACAATCCTGCTTTCCCTAGCGATCTTTGCTTCTTTAAGTGGAGTGATGTTCTATAAACTTCACAAAGATCTTATTTTGTTTTCCATCATCAGTTGGCTTCTTTTTAATATTTTTGAGTTTGGAAGAAAAAGCTATTTGGAAAATGAAGAAAGAGAACACGTCCCTACTTACAGTAATATCTTTACACGCTGGGGTGCTTTTGCCCTCGTTCTCTCTCAGGCCCTCATCGCCACTTACCTTCTTCTTAAAATGGCCGCCTGGACACAAAACTTTCGTTTAACATTTGTGGTCATTCTCGTTTTGCTCATTATCATCGGCATGCTGTATTCAAAAGCTCAGCTCAATAGCGCTTGGGGTAAAATTTATAGGAATTTTACTTCAGTCTATATCGTTCTGATTTACGGAACTGTGATTGTTCATTTTTTGATTTAAATTTAGTGGAGTAACTATGCTTCTTGTTTATAAAGAAAGTACCAAACGTCATGCCCATAACGAAGCTGGAGGGAAAGGCCTTAACCTCTACCGCATGACCAAAGAACAACTCCCCGTTCCTGAATGGTTCGTCATTGGCGTGAGCTTTTTTGAAGAATTTAAAAAGGCCAATAAACTTCACGAAGAGATGGAAAAAATTGTTTCCACTCATATTGAAAAGCCTGCTCTCATTGCTCAAAAAATCGAAGAACTTCTTCTTAAGACTCCTTTTCCTAAGGCCATGGAAGAAAAACTTCTTTCCGCTCATCAAAAAGTCTTTAGCAAAAAAGTCGTCGCTGTTCGTTCTTCGGCTTTTGATGAGGACTCTGCTGCCTTCTCGTTTGCAGGACAACTCTCCTCATTTCTCTATATAAGAACTCAAGAAAAATTTCTCGAGTCCATTAAGCGTTGCTGGGCCAGTGCCTACTCTGAAAGAGGCTTGGTCTACCGCCTGCAAAATAAGATAGAGATCCAAAACATTAAAGTCGCTGTGGTCATTCAAGAGATGATCATGTCTGAAAAAAGTGGAGTTATTTTTAGTTGTGATCCCACCACACAAGACCCAAGAAAGATCGTGATCAATGCAGTGTATGGTGTTGGCGAGGGTCTTGTTTCAGGCTTACTTGACGGAGACGTCTACACTCTTGAAAAATCCAATGCCAAACTGGTCAGTCAAAATATCGTCACAAAAAATAAAATGCTCATCCAAGATTTTGAAAATGAGGGATGCAAAGAAGTCAGCGTGGCTCCTGGAAATGAAGACAAACCAGTCCTCTCCTCTGAAGAGCTCAAAAAACTTCATGAGCTTACTTTAAAAATTCAAAACTACTATAAATGTTCACAAGACATTGAATGGGCCAAGGCCGGAAATGAGTTCTACATCCTCCAGTCTCGCCCAGTGACCACTATGGCCGGCAAAGAGGGGCATCTCTATGTTTGGGATAACTCCAACATTGTAGAAAGCTATGGAGGCATTACTCTTCCTCTCACCTTTGATTTCGCTCACTACGTCTATCACAAAGTCTACGTTCAATTTTGCCAAGTGCTTATGGTTCCTCCTCGTCATATCCTTGAGATGGATCAATACCTCTCTCATATGCTGGGGCTTTTCCATGGCCGCGTGTACTACAATCTTCTCAACTGGTATAAGCTCACCAGTATCCTTCCGGGCTACAAGTATAATCGCTCCTTCATGGAAACGATGATGGGGACACAACACTCCCTCGAAGATGAAATCGCTGATCGTGTACGCGCCCCGGCCTTTCAAGATACCTTAAGCGCCAAGTTCAAAAAGGTGCTTACCGGTTTTAAATTTTTCTATTTTCACCTCAACATCCAAAATATCGTGGATAACTTCTTAGAACACTTCTATGAAGTTTATAATGTCTTCAGACATAGGGATTACTCTGAGATGGAGGCCCATCGCATTTGGGCCGACTACAGAGAACTCGAGCATCGCCTCCTCTGGCATTGGAAAGCACCCATCATTAATGACTTTCTTTGCATGGTTCACTATGGAATTTTTAAAAAACTCACCACAAAGTGGCTCTCTCACTTAGGAGACACCTTTTATAATGATCTGCTTGCCGGAAATGGCAATCTTGAATCAGCCGAACCCACCAAGCGCCTCATTAAACTTTCAGGCGAAATTGTGGCCACTCCCGGACTTAAAGAACTTCTCTTTGCCACGGCCAACGAAGATCTTTTAGAAACTCTCAATCAGTCTCAGTATCAAGACTTTTACAAAAAAATCGAACAATATATAGATCAGTTTGGTTTCCGCTGCATGAGTGAGATGAAACTAGAACAGAAAGATCTTCACCAAGATCCATCTCTCGTTTTCGTCTTCCTTAAAAACATGATACGCGCCAACCAAATCGATCTTGAGCTTTATGAAAAACGCGAAAGAGGCATACGCTTAGGTGCTGAGGCCAAACTCAAGGGTCAGCTCAGTGGGATTAAAAATATAGTCTACCGCTGGTCTCTCCACCACGCCAGAAAGGCCGTGCGCAATAGAGAGAATACTCGCTTTTGCCGCACCCGCATCTATGGTGTCGTGCGCTCTATGTTCTATGGCATAGGTCAGGATTTTGTGAAAAAAGGTATTATCGACAGACAAGAGGACGTCTTTTATCTTTCTATCCATGAACTGGAAGGCGCTCTGGTTGGAACCAATCCTATCTTTGAACTTCGTAAAGTGATTGAGCTTCGAAAATCTCAATATGCTCAATATGAAAAAGAAGAACCAGCTCCACGCTTTATGACCAGAGGCCCTGTCTACTGGCACAACAACCACTTCGAACTTGAAACAGAACAAAAAGTTGAAGAAGTGACTAACCTTCCTCCTAATTGCATGAAGGGCATTGGTTGTTGCCCAGGAGTCATCGAAGGTGTGGCCAAAGTGATCCTCTCCCCTGATGACAACCTAGAACTGAACGGCGAAATCCTTGTCACACTAAGAACAGATCCAGGATGGATTCCTCTCTATCCTTCTGCCAAAGGACTTCTTGTCGAGCGTGGCGGTTTACTTTCCCATTCGGCCATTGTGGCCCGTGAAATGGGCCTTCCCACTGTCGTCAGTATCAAGGATCTCACCAAGAAAATTAAAACTGGTGACAAGATACGCTTTGACGGCAAAACCGGTGTCATTGAGTTACTATAAAGAGGAGCTTGTATCCTATGAACAACAGTAGGATTCCATAACCTTTGTTTTTATGTATTAAACCGTATTAACTGTTTAATTTTTTAACAGTTAAGATCGTAACAATACTCACAGACCTCAATAGATGCGAAGAGTTAACGGTGGCATTTCGTCCCCTCTTGTTGGCATTGCCTTTGCTATCATAGAATGGTGTAAAGGCTCGTGCCTTTAAAATGTAAAAATAATGGACACTCATTCACTTCCCTTAGGAGGAAATTATATGAAAAAAATGATTATGGCCGCTTTAGTTCTTTCTTCACTTTCTGCTTTTGCTGGCACATCAGCGACTTTAAATCTTAAGGGTAACGTAGCCGCTGTCACCGATATTCAAATTGCAGCTGATGCAGCAGCTCAATCACTAGGTATCACCACAGGCTCAACGAATCTGAAAGTTGCTACTGTAACTGAACAGTGTAACGACAAAGATGGTTACGACATTATGATGTCTTCTACCAATGGCGGTAAACTTGTTCACTCTGTAGATGCAACGAAGAATACAACTTACCAGATCACTTATGGCACAGCTGGAACCTTCACTCCAACAACCACACCAAATAAAGTGAAAACAGTTTCTAGTTTAACTGGACTTACAACGGCCACAAGTGATGTTAAAATTACTGTGACCTCAGCTCCTAATGCAGTTGCTGGTGACTATACTGACGTCCTCACTTTCTCGATTGTCGCCAAGTAATTCTTCTCAACATTTTTTTTTCCCTAAGAGGGGCGCTTCAAGCGCCCCTTTTTTTATCTAAATAAGACTCACGAATTTACTGACAAAAGTTTAACCGTAAAGAACTCAAACTACTGTCTACTTTTTTGACAGGTTCTTTGTTAACAAAAGGATTCTCAGCCTCACTTATTGGTGACTTAGCTCATCATCCTCAAAGCATGAACTTGGCCTCTCGCTTGCATATTAATAAAACAACGGAAAGCTTTGTGCCATTTTTGACAAAATTTTAAACAACGCCTTAAGGAGGCCCCCATGAAAAAAATGATTATTGCTGCTTTAGTTCTTTCTTCTCTTTCTGCTTTCGCTGGTACTTCTGCAACCCTTCCTCTTAAAGGAAATGTAGCTGGCATTAATGATATTTCTATTGCTGCTGATGCTACTGCTCAAGCCCTAGGCATCACAGTTGGTTCAAGCAATTTAAAAGTTGCGACAGTCACAGAAACATCTAACGATAAAGATGGTTATGACATCATGATGTCTTCTACCAATGGTGGCAAACTTGTTCACACTGTAGACAACACCAAGAACACAACTTATCAACTTTCTTATAACGGCGGCGCAATGGTAAGCCCCACAACAACTCCAACCAAAGTGAAAGAAGTCACAAGTTTAACTGGCCTTACAACAGCAACCAGCAACGTCAACGTCACAGTCACTTCAGCACCAAATGCAATCGCTGGTGACTATACAGATACAGTAACTCTTTCTATTGTAGGTAAGTAATAAACCTTTCGGGGGGCCTAACCCGCCCCCCTTTTTTTATGAAAAAAATATTATTAACCACATTCATGCTTTTAAGTTTCGCTCAAGTCTTTGCGGCGACCAGTGGCTCTTTGAGTGTCACCGGCATGATTGCTGTTGTTAATGATATTTCTGTTTCCCCTTATTCTCAGGCAACTAATCTTAATATCCTCGCAGGTGAAAACGGAACCCTCGTTGCTGATATCGCCGAGCTGAGTAACAACCCAGATGGCTACAGCATACAACTCACCTCTTCCAATAATGGAAAGCTGATTAATTCCACAAACTCCATCTACCAAGTCAGTTACCAAATTTCTTATGATAACGGCGGCTACCTAGTGCCAAGCAATACCCCCAGCACTGTTAAAACAATCTATTTTTTAAATCAAAAAACCAGTGATGTAAGCCCTGTCAAAATCAAGTTTTCTCCTTACACGGGAGCGGGAAGTGGAAGCTATGAAGATAGCATCACCCTCTCCATTGTCGCCAACTAGGTAACCCCTTAAAACATCGTTCAATTTTACAAAGAAAGCCTTACCTTCCCCTAGTTAATGTTGCAAATTTCTGACATAATACCCGGGTCATGAGTATGCGTATTGCCTTACTTTTTTTTCTTCTTTCTTCTTCTCTCTTTGCCCAAGAGAATGAAAAACGCGCATCACTTCAGGCTCCGTTTATCATTGATGGACTTGAAGTCGGCTTAGGCCTTGTCACTCCCAACGATCAAGCAGAAGATAGTCTTATTGAAGTTCCGGCCCTCATGGATGCCCTCGAGGCTTACTTAGATGCAGATCTCTTACAGCGTATCAAAAACAATCTAGGACCACGCCGCTTCATCTCTGCCAAAGAACTGAGCCAATACGGTCTTACAAGTCATTTCGACTCTTCACTTCTTAATTTAGAAATCCTTATTCCGACAAGCCTCAGGAGAAAGACATCAGTTGATTTGATGGGACAGAATCGTCAAATTGAAAAGCATGTTTATCTTCCTGCCAAATATAGCGGCTGGGTAAATGTAAATCTCACTGAAAATTATAACCACAGCAATAATGGAAGTTACGATACCCTAGGCTCCAACTTTCAACTGATACAAAATGCCAAAGGCATTGTTCTCGAAGCTAATACCAACTATCAAAGCTCTCAAGATAAGAATTGGACTCTTGGTGAAGTTCGTTTAATCAAAGACCAAAGAAATAAAATGGTTCGCTACACACTAGGAGATCTGAATTATCCAGTGCGAGGCTTCCAATTACCTTCTGCGGGTGGTGGTTTTTCTGTTACACGCGAATACTCAATCTCACCAAGAACAGTCACTCATAATCTCGACAAAACGACTCTCACTCTCAAGCGCCCCTCACAAGTTGAGATTTTTCTCAACGGCAGTCAGTTAGAAAATGTCAAGCTTCCTCCTGGACCAGTTGACCTTTCGAATTACCCATTTGCTTCTGGAAGAAATGAAGTTTTGATAAAAGTGACTGATGACTTGGGGCATGTTGAGACTTTTAATTACTCCACTTTATTCCACTCACAAATTCTTCGCCCTAGTTACTCTGAATTTAACTACAGCCTTGAGTTTCCTCAAACAACAAACGGCCTGAGTCGCTATTACAAACAAAATGATCCTAAATTCAGCTCCTTTTACAACCAAGGAATTTCTCCTTCCTACACCGCTGGTGTGAACTTTCAGGCCGATGAAAAAACCAAACTTTTAGGTCTAGATCATTATTGGCTGAGCCCCATCGGTCTTTGGACTTTCATTTTAGGAGGAAGTCATACATCACAAAATAAAGGAACTGCTGAACGACTCGAATATCAAAGTTTAGAACGATGGAGTGATAGAGAAGCCCCTTTCCTTTTTCGTTCTTCTCTAGAATTTCGTTCTGAAAGTTTTAGACAAATAGGCGCTTGGGGAAATGATCTTAGAAGCACTCTTGATGTCTATGCTTCACGACGCCTCCCTTGGAATTCCACGATTGGTACAGGTGCCTCACGTCGCGACTACCGTATGCGCGAAGATCAAATCACTGGTCGAGCTGACTACTCTCAAAACTTTGGACGTTCTTGTCAATGGGGAGTCAACTATAGTCAAGACTTCAATGCCGAAAAAGAAAAAAGAGTCCTAGTGACTTTCTCTTGGTCCCCTCCAGGAAGTTCTGTTCAATCCTATAATACTTATGAATCAACAGATCAAAATATAGCGACACAGTGGCGTTACCAACCCATGCAGGGTTTGCATAACGTAAACACGATGGCTTCAGCTTCTCGTTCAAACAAAGACGAAAAACTGACAGTTCAAGCTGACTATGCTGGACCATTAATGGAAGGACGCATTGATCACCAAAATCGCCACTCACGTTTCAACCACTCTACTGATCATTCAGGCCAAGCTAATTTACGCTTCGCCACTGTTTGGACAAATCGTAATTTTGGCTTTAGTCGTCCTATCAACGATGCTTTTGCCATTGTCGACGCCAAACCACGCCCTCGCCAATATCAAATTCCCATCGGAGCCTTTTCTAATTTTAATGGTGGAACAATTAGCAAATATGGACCTGCTGTCGTCACCAATATCCAGCCTTATATGGAAAGCAATATGGCCTTAGATGTCAGAGACCTCCCTGTTGGACAAGTAGCTGATCAAGATGTCTTCACCATCATTCCTTCTTACAAGGGTGGGGTTGATGTCACCATTGAAATTCAAACAAGAACATCAATCAGTGCAGAACTTCATGACAACAATGGAAAAACACTTAATCTCAAAACTGGCAGGATATTCAATCAGCAAAATACTGAAGTGGCCTCTTTCTTTTCAAATAGAGAAGGACGTATTTATGTCGATGAGATCAAAGCTGGTACTTATCACTTAGAAATCGATGATGGAAATTATGCTCCTATTGACCTCACAGTCCCATCCTCTGAAGGTGGCGACCTGATTGAACTTGGAAACCTAACACTGAAGAGGAAAGAATGAGCTTATTAAAATACTTACTCATTTCACTCTTAGTTCCAACAACACTTTTTGCAAAAATTCTTTGCGAAGATGAACTCAGTATTGTTGTGAATCAGCGAAACGTTGATTTTACTTATAACACAAGTCAGCGCCTCGACTTTCTTATTTACAGAACTTATACCTATAAAGCCTGTAAATACTTTGTCACTTTTGGTAAAGGAAGTGGCCCAGACTATAACCGTAAACTTTATCTGAGCTACCCAACTCCCACAATTCCTTTTCAAATTTACAAAGACACAACCACTCCTGCAATTCTTATGAATTTTCCTGAAGTGAGTAGCGAAACGAACCTGATCACTGGGAATTATCCGAATTATGGCCTTTCAACTCCGCGCCAACACACCTATATCGCAACTTTAGGAAATATTCCCCTAGGTACTCCTTCCGGCTATTACTCAGATACCTTAAGAGCTTATCTTTATTCTGGCACTCTCAATAGCGGCTATCATTTTGAAACAAGCCAATCGATTACTTACTATTACTATGTTCCTACATCAATAGGTCTTTCTATTGTTGATACAGGCTCCCCCTTCGATGAATACTCCACAAGTAAGGCCATCGATTTCGGTATGATGAGTTCGGGGCTTTCTAAAAATTTTGATATCGTTATCAAATCCAATGAAGGCTATAAACTTTTCTTTAGCTCAGAAAATGGCGGCCAGCTTATGCATAGCTCACTTGGCGCTTACGTTCCCTACACAACTCAGGTCAATAGTATGACTATGAACCTCATTCCCAATACGGCCGTACAAGTTGCTTCTGGCACAGGAATAACCCCTACTGCTGGCCAAAGAGTTAACGTCAAATTGACTTTGGGAGCGATTACCAACCAACCTGCTGGCAGCTATTCTGACTACATTACTGTGACTGTTCAAAGCAACTAAGGTGCTTCTATTTGAATGAGTTCAACTTTTTCTTTGATAAGAATTTTCTTATCAATGAAAGTTGATTCATCACCCACAATTGAAGCAGGGGCGCGACCCTTTTTGTGAAGTTTTATCGAAAACTTTTGGCTTTGATTACTACTTACCCAGACCCCGTCTTCAGTACTCTTTAGGTTGGTATAAGAATCCACTCGTCCGCGGAGCTGTAAGACGGCCCTATCGGAAGCCTCAGCGAAGGGCCAAATGATTAAAGTGAATAGGGCGATAAAGGATAAAGCTCTCATTACCGACCTTTTCGGTCGGATTTAAAAAAAATTAAATATATTGAGTTAGAATAAAGTTAAGTTATCGTAATTTAAAGTCTACGCTAAACTTATCGCCTTTGAGCTTCTGAGGGATAGGAAGAAGAATACGACGGATATCACCTGCGAGAAGATTCATACCACCAAGAGTGTCGTAGGTAGCATCACTCATATTGAGCTCAAGCTTCTCTTTCCCATCACTCAAGATGACATTGTAATTTTTGAAAAGAATATGAGCTCCACCACTATTTTTTAAAGTGATGCTGAGGTTATTACCTTCTTTCTTCAGATCCTGAAGCTCTATCTTGGCAGCTGTAGCTGTTTTGCCCTTTACATAAAGAGAAGCCACATATTCAAAAAGGAAATTAATCTGAGACTGAGCTGTCTCACCAGGCTTCTTCTTTTC
>JACCEE012103592.1_pt1 | contig 26599 bp, 22 predicted proteins | sample 7449931 | NCBI WGS metagenome assembly JACCEE01 (sample SAMN15323457, study PRJNA562643) | freshwater metagenome | isolation source: river surface water | place: USA:Blue River Watershed | collected 2017-08-19 | reverse complement strand
GAAAACCCACCTAAACTCATTGCCGCAAAACCGTGACAAATGGCTTCAAACCAATCCATACCGGCAATTTTTAAGCACACAATACACAATGCGGTAATGCCAACATAAACCAGCCACAAATTTTTCGCCGTTTCAGTAATCCGTGGGGTTATTTTGCTATCTTTTATCGGCCCTGTGCTTTCTGCCTTGTATAACTGCATTCCGCCCACGCCTAATAGTGGTAATACCGCAACCGCTAACACGATAATACCAATCCCGCCCAGCCAGCTTAACTCATGCCGCCAAAAATTAATCGCCTTGGGCAAATAATCTAAGCCGTGCAGTACCGTTGCACCGGTGGTGCTTAACGCGGACATGGTTTCAAAAAAAGCATCTGTAAACGACAGATTAGCAATTCCATACATTAAAGGTAACGTCGCAAACGCCGCCACACCAACCCAAGTAAATACCGCCAATAAAAAGCCATCACGGGTTTTTAGTTCACGCTGAAATCTGCGCGTCGCTATCCAGATTAAATAACCCGGTCCTGCGGTCATCACAAAAGATTTGATAAAGTATTTGTGACTATGTTCGTGATAAATCAATGAAATAATAATTGGAAACACATAGCAAAAACTAAAGACCATTAATACTTTGCTTAATACATTTACAATTGGCAGAATTTTGTGCATTTAAAAAACTCCGCTGGATACTTCAAACAATTTTTCAACTTTAGGAATATTCGCTTTGCCAATTACAAACACGATTAAATGATCACCGGATTCAATCACCGTGTCATGGTGTGTAATTAAAACTTCTGCGGTGGTCAATGTTCCTGTTTTATTGCGAACAATCGCGCCTAATGTCACATTTTCAGGTAAATTCAACTCATCAATACGCCGACCAACGACTTTAGAAGTTTGAATATCACCATGCACCACCAGCTCTAAAGCCTCTGCCGCCCCTCGACGTAAAGAATGCACAATAGTCACATCGGCTTGCCGCACATGGGTTAATAATGAACCAATCGTTACTTCAGCCGGCGAAATTGCAATATCAATTTCACCCCCTTGAATCAAATCGACATAAATACCGCGATTAAGCAAAATAATTACCTTGCGTGCGCCCATGCGTTTGGCTAACAACGCCGACATAATATTGTCTTCATCATCATTGGTCAGCGCACAAAATAAATCCATTTCATCAACATTCTCATCGCTAAGAAGTTTTTCATCCGTCACATTACCGTGCAGAACTAAGGTATGCGAAAGTTGCTGCGCCAAACGCAAACAACTGTCTTTATTATGATCAATTAATTTAACCTGATATTTATCCTCAATCGCCTGTGCCAGACGGCTGCCAATATTGCCGCCCCCTGCAAGCATGATGCGCTTAATCGGCTTTTCCATGCGCTTGAGCTGTTTCATCACACTCTTAATATTTTCACTGGCGGCAATAAAAAAAACCTCATCGCCTTCTTCGATCACTGTATCGCAACGCGGTTTAATCGGGCGATTACGACGGAAAATAGCCGCCACTCGCGTATCAACCGTTGGCATCGTTTCACGAATATGCTGTAACTCTCGCCCGACTAATAAGCCATCCGCTCGCACTCTAACCGCAACTAATTTAACCAATCCATTCGCAAAATCAAGAACTTGTAAAGCCTCCGGTACATCAATTAATTTTTTGATATAGTCAGTTAAAATTTGTTCCGGACAAATCGTAAAATCGACATTAAAATTTTCCGGCGAAAAAATTTGTGGATGTGCCAAATAGTTTGCCTGACGAATCCGCGCAATTTTAGTTGGCGTATTAAACAACGTGGCAGCTAATTTACACGCAACCAAATTTGTTTCATCGCTTTGCGTTACCGCTAATAACAAATCGGCTGTTGCCGCCCCAGCCTGTTCTAAAATACCCGGATGCGAAGCGTTACCCTCAATCGTTTTTAAATCTAACCGTTCTTGAATTTTCGCTAAACTAACGCCGTCAACATCAACAATAGTAATGTCATTAGCTTCCCCAACTAAGTTTTCAGCAACCGAAGTTCCAACGCGCCCTGCGCCTAAAATAATGATTTTCAATAGCGTCACCCCGCCTGTCATCCTACACAACCAATGTGCAACATGCTGTTTTTAATGAATATTTTTTAATAGCTCGGCAACGTTCACCATGCCTTTTTCCAAATACTGCTTAATCTGTGCTAAGGTAATTTCTCCTGCGGTTTTTCCTGCTGCCCAATTTGCAACCACTGCAATCGTGGCATACTCTACATTTAACTCACGCGCTAACGCTGCTTCCGGCATACCTGTCATACCGACAATATCGCAACCATCTTTTTCCATCCGAAGAATTTCTGCGGCGGTTTCCAAACGCGGACCTTGGGTACAACCGTAAGTAGCAATCGGACTGATTGGAATATTGCGTAAAGCGGCACTGTTAATTAACATAGTGCGTAACGTAGCGGAGTAAGGGTAAGTAAAATCAATATGTTGCACAACCTGCCCCGGTTGTGCAAAAAATGTATGCTCGCGTCCATAACTATAATCAATGATTTGATCAGGAATCGCCAGATGAGTGGGAGCCATTTGTTTAGTAATCCCACCTACTGCCGCCACAGCAATAATGCGTGTTACCCCCAATTCTTTTAATCCCCAAATATTGGCACGGTAATTAATTCGATGCGGAGCTAGATGATGCGGGTCGCCGTGGCGTGCCAAAAACACTATTTTTTTTCCGGCTAGCTCCCCCCAAACATAATCGGCGGAAGGCTGTCCATAGGGGGTTTGTAACGTTTGTTTAGCAATAATCGTTAAATCCGTTAATTGCGTTAAACCGCTACCACCAATAATTGCTAAAGTCATTTAAGCCTCCTTCAGGGCATAAATTCCATTTAAATTTCGGCAATAGCCTTTGTAATCCATACCATAACCAAAAACATAACGATCTGTAATTTCTAAGCCTACAAAATCGGCATATATTGGTTTACTGTAAGGTAAGTTTTTATTCACCAATACTGCGGTATAAATTGAACTTGCACCTTGCTGACGACAATAATCATATACAGCTTGTAAGGTTATCCCTTCATCAAGAATATCATCCACCACCAATACCGTACGATTAAATAATGGTGTTATCGGTTTGTATAGCCATTTAATCTGCCCACCGCGGATGTCTTGTTGATAACGGCTAGCATTAATGACATCTACAGTTAACGGAAAATGCAACCGCGACATCAATTCTGTAGTAACCACCATGCCACCATTCATCACGCATAATAACAGCGGATTGCGTTGTCCAAGCAGTAATTCAATAGAACTGGCCATATTATCCAACGCGGCCTTGACTTCAAATTCGTTATACAGCAAATCAGCATCACTGACGATTAGATTAATTTCATCTAGCATTGGCTAATTGAGAAAAAGTTTCAGAAAGATGTTGCCAATAGCTAAGTTGCTGTAATTGGCGTAAAGTCGAACTAAAATGACCTTGCATGGTTTGCAAGCGTTGTTGGCGTAATATATCCTGCGTTATTGGCAAGCTTTCCAAAACCTGTGCGGCAGCATAGGGATTATTACAAACCAACACCATATCACAACCGGCTTGTTGCGCTAATTTTGCCCGCTGTGGAAAATCCCCCACAGAAGCTGCCCCTTCCATGCTTAAGTCATCGCTAAAAATAACCCCTTTAAATCCCAACTCGTTGCGTAAAATTTGCTGTAACCAAAAAGGCGAAAAACCTGCCGCTTCCGGTGCAACTTTCGGATAGACAACATGCGCGGGCATAATCGCCTCTAAGCCTTCGCTAATAAGCTGCTGAAAAGGAATTAAATCATTAGCGCGAATTGTGGCTAAATCACGTTCATCTACCGGTAGAGTCAAATGTGAATCCAATGCAACCGCACCGTGACCGGGAAAATGTTTCCCTGTTGCCGCCATACCTGCTTCTTTCATTCCTGCCCTAAAATCACTTGCTAACTGACTCGTTAATTGTGGATCACTTGCAAAAGCACGATTACCAATCACTTCACTCACACCACAATCAATATCTAATACGGGAGCAAAACTAAAATCGACACCTAACGCTAATAATTCAGCCGCCATCAACCAGCCTGCACCTAAAGCCAATTCGGGATGACTGGCAAAAAATGCCGCTGGTGGTAATCGTGTTAACCCATTTTGAAAACGCTGAACCCGCCCGCCCTCTTGATCAACCGCAATTAAAATATCGCCATGTCGTGCTTGCCGAATAGACTTAATCAACGCACTAACTTGCTCTGGGTCTTGATAATTACGCGCAAATAAAATAATTGCGCCGGTGTTCGGATGCGCAATTTTTTCTTGTTCTTCAGCCGTCAAGGTCAATCCGGCAACATCAATCATTACTGACCCTAAAGAAAGTTTTTTTGTCATTTTATTCCCGCTCAAAAAATGAGCATCAAGCAGCTTACACATCCACAGTTGGAATTGATTATTTATTTTTTAGCTGGTACAGCGTCTTTAACCGCAGGTGTTGTTGGTGCAACCGCTTCTGGCAATTGGACAGATTTCTCCTTGCTGATAATATTCCCTTTACCATCTAAAGACACATCCCAAGACACACCTAATGACGTAATCGTAATTTCATATTCTTCGCCGGCAGCATTCGGATTAATCACCAACTGGGCAGCAGTAATTTTATAATCAGGGAAAGCCGCTTTTAAGCCATTGGTAACCACCCCCGGAATAATGTTAAATGAATAAATTTTTTCTGCATTCACATAAAAATGACCATTAGTCCGATAAAATACGGCATTATCTTCTTTATTTTCCTTAAAACTGATTTCATACAAAGCCTGACCAAAATGCTTTTGTTCCGTTACAATCCAATCCACCGCATTCGGATGTTTTTTTAAAAAATGCGCTGAAATTTTTGCAGGTAATTGTTCTTTAGCAATTTGCTTAGCCAGCACTGGCAATGAACTGGTTGCCAATATTAAAAAAGCGATTAAATAGTTTTTCATTATGTGCATTCTCTTAAAAGTGTGATGGATTTAAAATTTAAACGGTTGCTAATCCGGCTAATAAATCATGTTTAATATCGGCAATGGCTTCTAAACCGACAGAAATACGAATTAAACTGTCTTTAATACCCACTTCAGCGCGTAATTGCGGCGTTAATCGGGCGTGCGTAGTGGTGGCAGGGTGCGTAATCGTAGTTTTTACGTCGCCTAAATTTGCAGTAATCGACAGTATGTTAGTCGCATCAATTAAACGCCACGCCTCTTCCTTCCCGCCGTGCAATTCAAAACTCACAACGCCGCCAAAATGACTTTGCTGCCGACTCGCCAATGTGTGCTGGGCATGTGAACTTAAACCCGGATAGTGAACTTTCGCCACCGCCGGCTGTTGTTCTAACCATATCGCCAAAGCATGTGCGTTATCACAATGCGCTTTCATGCGCACCGCCAAAGTTTCCAAGCCGCCTGCAAATACCCACGCATTAAACGGACTCATGGTTGCACCACCTGTACGCAAATACGGATAAATATATTTATCTATAATTTCGTTACTCGCAACAACCGCACCACCGACACATCGTCCTTGTCCGTCAATATATTTGGTCGCAGAATGTACAACGATATCCGCACCCTGCGTTAAAGGCTGTTGCAAAATCGGTGTGCAAAAAACATTATCAACAACCAATAGACAATTGTGTCGATGTGCAATTTCCGCCAACGCGTGAATATCAGCAATTTCAATTAATGGGTTAGACGGCGTTTCTAAATATAAAAAGCGCGTATTAGGTTTAATTGCCGCTTCCCATGCGTTTAAATCGGTTAACGTAACAAAATCGCAGCTTACACCAAACTTGCCAAAATAATTTTCAAACAGTAATAGGGTATTTCCAAATACACTGCGCGAGGACACAATATGATCGCCGGCTTTCAGTAACCCCATGCCAACAGCCATAATTGCCGCCATGCCTGAAGCAAACGCTAAACAGCGTTCTCCTTTTTCCAGCAAAGCCAAGCGTTGTTGAAACGCATCCACGGTCGGATTAGTAAAACGTGAATAAATATTCCCCGCTTGCTGTCCGGTAAAACGCAACGCCGCTTGTTCTGCTGAAGCAAACACATAACTTGAAGTGGCAAATAACGGCATACTGTGTTCGTCTTCCATGCCGCGCCGATGTCCAGCCCTAATCGCTTGCGTTTCTGCGGCATACTCGCGCCAATCTACTTCGTTCATTTTCCATCCTGTCTTTAATTTGAGTTCTGCATTTCAATCATAAAACTGGTCGAACGCGCGTCCGTTCGAGCTTTGTCATTACGCAATGCCTCAACTTTTTCTAAATAATCGTCATCAATATCACCGGTTACATACTGATGGTCAAAACAAGACGTATCGAAATGCTTAATATTACGATTCCCTTTTTGTACAGCTTCGATTAAATCTTGCAAGTTTTGATAAATTAATTTGTCGGCACCAATCGCCACACAAACCTCTTCTTCACTACGATCGTGGGCAATTAATTCGTGAGCTGCCGGCATATCAATACCGTACACATTAGGATAGCGTACAGGAGGCGCGGCGGAGGCAAAATACACTTTTTTTGCTCCCGCATCGCGTGCCATTTGAATAATTTGTTCAGAAGTCGTGCCTCTGACTACAGAATCATCCACCAGCAACACATTTTTACCCTCAAACTCTAAACCGATTGCATTCAGTTTTTGCCGCACCGATTTTTTACGCATTTGTTGACCGGGCATAATAAATGTACGCCCAATATAGCGATTTTTAATAAAACCTTCGCTAAATTTTACCCCTAATTTATGCGCCATTTGTAACGCGGAAGTACGACTGGTATCAGGAATCGGAATAATCACATCAATGTCATGATCTGGCCATTCGCGTAATACTTTTGCAGCTAATTTTTCCCCCATCCTCAAACGCGCTTTATAAACCGAAATATCATCAATAATAGAATCCGGGCGCGCAAAATAAACATATTCAAAAATACACGGGCAATGATCGACAATATCAGAACACTGTTTAATATGCAGTGTGCCGTTTTTTTCAATAAAAACCGCTTCTCCGGGTTCAATATCTCTAATTAAATCAAAATCTAATACGTCTAACGCCACGCTTTCGGAAGCAATCATAAAATCCGAACCGTGTTCGGTTTTGCGTTCACCAAACACAATCGGACGAATACCATGCGGGTCTCGAAAACCTAAAATACCAAATCCTGCAATCATAATCACCACCGCATACGCGCCCCGACAACGTTTATGGACGGCTGTGACCGCCTGAAATACATCGTCAGCGGTTAAACGTAATTTACCCAATTGTTGCAATTCGTGGGCAAATACGTTGAGTAAAATTTCAGAATCGGAGTCAGTATTTAAATGACGTTGATCTTCAACAAATAACGCCTGTTTTAATTCTTCTGTATTCGTTAAGTTACCGTTATGCGCTAAAGTTAAACCAAAAGGCGAATTAACATAAAAAGGTTGCGCTTCTGCGGAGCTGGTACAACCTGCGGTAGGATAACGCACATGCGCAATCCCCATTTTTCCGCGTAATTTAAGCATTTGGCTATTGGTAAAAACATCCCGTGTTAAGCCATTTTCCTTACGCAAATGTAACCGCCCTCCTTCACAAGTAACTATTCCTGCCGCATCCTGACCGCGATGCTGCAATACAGTTAACGCATCATAAAGTTCTTGATTAACTTCTTGATGGGAAACAATGCCTGCGATACCACACATGTTTTTATCCTAGTTTTTACAAAAATGAATTTTGAGGCGAGCTGCTATTTGATTTAGATTGAAGTTTGTTGTGGTCATCTTTGAAGAAAAGCCGCTGAAATGAAGGGATAAACATGACCACACATTTTTTGAATTAAAAACACTCAACCTATCATGATAGCCAAGAGACCAACAATAACATTGTCATGCCTCATCCTAAATTACAATAATTTGGTTGATTTATTCAGGCAAAGTAATACTTTGTACATTATTGAGCTGATTTATTTTTACTTTCATTTCATCAGCACGTTGCGCATCAAGTTCAGGCCCTACACGCAACCGATACACCTGTTTTCCTTTCACTGTTACCGGCTCTACCGTTGCTGAAAAGCCTTGCGAGCGCAGTTTATCTTTAAACGCTTCCGCTTTAGATTGATCACTTAAACTAGCAACCTGAATAACCCAACGCTTACCACCTGTCGGTGCCGGTGCAGTCGCTGTTTGTGTGGGAGCAACGTCTACAACCGCAGGCAGTTTGGTTTTGTTACTTACCACAGGCGGGTTTTTTGTTTTGGGAATATCAATTTCTAGGTTTTTTTCCTCTTCTGTTAAACCGACCATCGCTTTAGCAGGTATAGTTTTTTGCGCAACCGGTGCAGTGGTTATTAAAGGAGATGTGGCTTTTTTCGTGACCTGAGCGGTGGAGTCTGGCAGAATGGTAGTGGTTAATAAAGGCGAAGGTTCAGGCTTACGCGGTAACGTCAATTCAGTAACGACTTGTTGTTGTTTTTGTACTGGATCGTCAAATAACATCGGTAAAAAAATGACCGCTAAAACAGTAACCACCGCAGCACCGGCTAATCTATTTTTAAGTTTGTCATCTATTTCCATCATAGCCACCTTAGAGAGTTTCATATTTAGCCAAGTATTCTGCCACCAAAAAAAATGAGCCAAAAATTAAAATTAATTCGCCAGACTGCGCTTGTTTTTTTGCCGCATAAAACGCTTCAGTAAAGCTTTTACAATCAAAACAAACTTGGGTAATATGTTGATTGGTAAAACATTCTTGCATGATTTCTACAGTCGCCATGCGTGGGTAGGCTGAAGGTGCGAAAAACCAGTGGTCAATTTTAGTTTTCAATAATGCAATAACGCTTTCAATATCCTTATCTTTCATCATTGAAAAAACTGCATGAATTTTTCGCTCAGCAAAGTATTCATTCAGATGTTCAAGTAACGTCTGTACCGCTTGTGGGTTATGCGCAACATCCAATAATACCGGAATATCGCTGTTGATAAGTTGAAAACGTCCCTTTAAATTCACCGTTGCTAAGCCTTTGCAAATTGACTGCTCCGTAACGGGTAAAAGATGTTGTAATTGCGTCACCGCTAATATCACTGCGGAGGCATTACGAAATTGGTGCTCACCCTTTAACGCAGGCAACGGGAGATGCTCATAATGCCGCCCTGCTCCAGACCACTGCCAAGTGGCTCCTGTTTTTTGATAACTAAATTGTTGATTAATAACAAATAATTGCGCTTGCACGGCTGCGGCTTTATGTAGTAATGATTGCGGCGGCTGTAAATCGGCAATAATTGCGGGCACTTTAGCACGAAAAATTCCTGCCTTTTCTGCGCCAATCGCTTCACGGGTATTACCGAGCCAATAAACATGATCAATATCAATACTGGTGATAATCGCTGCATCGGTATCGATAATATTTACTGCATCCAGCCGTCCTCCTAAACCAACTTCTAATAGTTGAATATCTAATTTAGCACGCGCAAAAATGTCTAATGCAGTTAGCGTAGCAAATTCAAAATAAGTTAACGATGTTTCGCCGCGTATAGCGTCAATTCTACTACACGCTTGACAAATAACTTCATCACTTACCGGTACACCGTCAATTTTGATACGTTCGTTATAGCGCAAAATATGCGGTGAGGTATAAGTGCCGACTTTATAACCTTGCGCTCGATAAATTGCCTCCAAAAAAGCCACACACGAACCTTTACCATTGGTTCCAGCCACTGTAATAGTCAACGGCTTATTTGGGGGGGCATTAAGCTTTTTAAATACGGCTGTCACCCGTTCCAGCGTCAAGTCAATGGTACGCGGATGTAAATTTTCCTGCCAATGTAGCCAAGCGTCCAAAGAATCAAAACGGCTCATAAAAACTTAGCTCTCATCGGCTTGCGACTGTTCAAGCAATTCAACTTGTGCTGTTACATCCTGAATTTCTAATACCGGTATCTGTTCTGTAGCAACCAACGCATCTTTCTGACTCACAGCGTCGTTATCCGGTATTAACGATTCTGCCATCAAAATAGTTAACACACTGCTGATTTTATCGCGCATTTGCCGGCGGTCAACAATCATATCAATTGCGCCGTGTTCTTGTAAAAATTCACTGCGTTGAAAACCTTCGGGAAGTTTCTCCCGCACCGTTTGCTCAATAACACGCGGCCCTGCAAAGCCTATCAAAGCATTAGGTTCTGCAACATTAATATCCCCTAACATTGCTAAACTGGCAGATACTCCTCCCATTGTTGGATCAGTCATAAAAGAAATATATGGCAACCCTGCCTGAGCAAGTTTAGTTAACACTGCACTGGTTTTCGTCATTTGAAACAACGAATACAAAGATTCTTGCATCCGCGCTCCGCCACTGGCGGTAAAAACAATAAAAGGCGCATGAAGTTCGATACTTCTATCTACCCCACGCACAAAACGTTCACCGACAACCGACCCCATCGACCCGCCCATAAAAGCGAAATCAAAAGCTGCCGCCACAATTGGGCGACCTTTTAATAATCCTTGCATAACAACCAAAGCATCATTTTCCTTAGTCTGTTTTTGTGCTTGTGAAACGCGATCTTTATAACGTTTACTGTCTTTAAATTTTAATGGATCAACTGGTTTTAACCCTTTGCCAATTTCTTCACGTCCATTTTCATCTAAAAACAACGATAACCGTGTTCTCGCATTAATACGCAAATGATGCGTACATTTCGGACAAACACTAAAATTTCGTTCTAATTCAGCATTATATAAAATTGCATTACAATTGGGACATTTTGTCCACAACCCTTCGGGAACAGTGGTCTTTTTACTCGACACATTTGTTCTGATGGTAGAAGGAACCAGTTTTTCAAACCAACTCATACAATCAAACTCCCGCTGTTAGCTATCCATAGCACAACGCATGGATGTTAATAATTCAACAATCTTGTCTTTTGCGTGTGACAGGTTATCTAAATTTTGTTCAATTTGTTCAATTAAAGCACTGCCAACCACTACGCCATCAGCAAATTGTGCCACTATTTTTGCCGTCGCCGCATCTTTAACCCCAAACCCTACCCCAATCGGTAACGCCGTATTGTTTCTAATTTGCGCCAATTTAGTTGCCACATCTTCGGTATTTAAATTACCCGCACCTGTAACACCTTTTAAGGAAACGTAGTACAAATAACCACTGCCAACTGCGTCCATTTTTTGAATACGCTCATCGGAACTATTAGGCGCAAGTAGAAAAATTTGATCAATACCTTGTGCTTTTAATAATGTTACACACTCGCCCGCTTCTTCAGGCGGTAAATCAACCGTTAACACACCATCTATATCAGCTTGATGAGCCGCCTGTGCAAAAGCTTGATAACCTAACATTTCAATAGGATTTAGATAACCCATTAATACTAAAGGGGTTTTTGTGTCTGTTTTTCTAAATTCAGTTGCCACCGCCAATACTTTACGCAAGCCCATTTTATGCTGTAAAGCCCGCTCACTGGCACGTTGAATAACCGGACCGTCTGCCATCGGATCAGAAAAAGGCACGCCTAATTCTAAAATATCTGCTCCTGCCGCTACCATGGCATGCAATAATGGCAAAGTAAATTCAGGATTAGGATCACCTACGGTAACAAAAGGAATCAAAGCTTTACGACGCGCTTGTTTTAACTGCGCAAATTTAGTCGCTAACCGGCTCATAACTGAATCCCCTCACGCTGTGCCATCGTGTGCATATCCTTATCCCCGCGACCGGATAAATTAACAATAATAATTTCATCTTTCGCCATTGTCGGAGCTAATTTCAAGGTATACGCCATCGCATGGCTGGATTCCAATGCGGGAATAATCCCTTCCATGCGCGTTAAAGCATAAAACCCCTCTAAGGCTTCATTATCAGTAATATTAACGTAATGTGCGCGTCCTATATCTTTTAGCCACGCATGTTCAGGCCCTACCCCCGGATAATCCAATCCAGCAGAAATCGAATGCGTTTCAATAATTTCGCCATCATCATCCGCCATCAAATAAGTACGATTACCGTGTAATACACCGGGGCGACCTGCACATAACGGCGCAGAATGCCTTCCTGTTGCAATTCCGTCGCCTGCAGCTTCCACGCCGAACATTTTTACCCCCGCATCATCAATAAACGGATAAAACAAACCAATCGCATTAGAACCACCGCCCACGCAAGCCACCAACGCATCGGGCAATTTTCCCGCTTGCGCTAGACACTGCTGTTTCGCTTCACGACCAATAATTGCTTGAAAATCACGCACCATTGCCGGATAAGGGTGAGGTCCTGCAACCGTACCAATAATATAAAAAGTGTTATCTACATTAGTCACCCAATCCCGCAACGCCTCATTAAGTGCATCTTTTAGCGTTTTTGAGCCGGACTCAACCGGTACAACGGTCGCCCCCAATAATTTCATACGATACACATTGAGAGCTTGCCGTTGTACATCCACCGCGCCCATATACACTACACATTCTAAACCTAAGCGTGCCGCGACAGTTGCGGTTGCAACCCCGTGTTGACCTGCGCCGGTTTCGGCAATAATCCGCGTTTTCCCCATACGTTTAGCCAATAACGCTTGTCCAATGGTGTTATTTATCTTATGTGCGCCGGTGTGATTAAGGTCTTCGCGTTTTAAATAAATTTGCGCACCACCCAAGGTATCGCTCCAACGTTGCGCATGATACAACGGCGAAGGGCGACCGACATAATGCTGTAAATCCGCATCCAATTCAGCAATAAATTCCGGATCACCCAAATAATGCTGATACGCCGCATTCAACTCTTGAATTGGCAACATTAACGTTTCTGCCACAAACATCCCGCCATAAGGACCAAAATGTCCACGCTCATCGGGCATAGTATAGGTTTCTGTCATCTTAAACTTGTGTCAACTTGATTAACTTGCGTCAGGAATGCCGCCATCTTAGCCGCATCCTTAACCCCTTTTATTATTTCTACGCCACTACTGACATCAACTGCGTAGGGCTTGACCGTCCGTATGGCATTTTCTATATTTACTACACTTAATCCACCTGCCAAAATAATCGGTAATGGCAGTTGCGCTGGGATTAATGCCCAATCAAAAACCTCCCCGATACCACCTTTTGTCTGTGGATGATACGCATCCAACAACAGTCCTGCCGCATCAAAATACTGCTCTGCCACTTGCCTAACATCCACTTGTGCATTTACCTGTACTGCTTTTAAATAAGGTTTAGCATACAATCGACAAGCTTGTGCCGCTTCCCTGCCATGAAACTGAAGACAATCAATAGGCACATGCGCCAAAACTTCGGTAATTTTCTGTGGTGTTTCGTCAACAAACAATGCCACCACTGTTGTAAAAGCCGGCAGAGCTCGCACAATTTGTTGCGCCTGATCAATACTGACATAGCGCGGACTGGGCGGATAAAAAACCAACCCTATCGCATCCACCCCCAGCCAAGCCGCCTGCACAGCTTGTTCAACTTGGGTAAAACCGCAAATTTTAACGCGAGTTCGCATAAAATAACACTAAGAATTGATTTAATTACTTAAGTAGCCATTATCTTGTGGCAAGCCAATCAAAACACGACTAATCCATTGGGTTTTAAAAGACAGCTCAGATAACACCCAGATTGTTTTTGAATGTTATCTGTGCAATCGAAGCAAAAGTGTTTTGCAATTTTAAATCGCGCTAACAACACGTTCTAAAACGGCAAAGCCTTGTGTGAAATTCTAAAGCATTCAAATTAAATGCCACTTAAAAATTAAACTCATCATCATAGTCTTCATAATCATCAAAATCCCCTAGTTGATCTTTCAAGCGTTTTTTTTCCCACAGCATCTCTACTTTTCGGCGCGATGCCATTTTTTTTGAGGCTTTTTCATTTTCAATAGGGAATGGATAATACTCGTTTAATTCAACATTATCATCACTTCCTTCATCAGAAGCATTAACACCTTTGCTGTCATTTTTTTTTCCAGCAGGTTCAGAGACAAATTTAGATGACATCTTAGCCATTTTCTAATCCGATATTAAAAAAGTGCTTTTTTTAATCTTTTAAACAGCACATGTAAAGTAAAAATTTATATTGAGTCGTCTCTATTTTTTATTTTTACAAAAGTCCAATAGCCTTCAGACAAACTCTTAAGACAATATAACAAGCCTTACCCCTGACAGCAAGAGTTGATTATCAGCAGTTGTAAAAGTTAATAACCTTCACTCCAATGTAATTTTTCCCGCAACGTATCAAAAAAATCATGTTCTAACGGATGTAAAATTTTAATCGGCAGCGTTTCTTTTTTAATTAAAATTCGGTCACTGATATACACATCGGGGATTTGTAAATGGTCACAAGTTACTAAGGCATTGATCTGAGTGCTTTGGCAAAAACTAATTTCAATTTCTGCCGAATCTTCTATAACAATCGGGCGATTAGTTAATGTATGCGGATTTAACGGCACTAACACCAACGCATGAAGACTGGGATGTAAAATCGGGCCTCCCGCCGATAAGGAATACGCAGTAGAACCTGTTGGTGTCGCAATAATCAAGCCATCTGACCGTTGCTGATTAAGAAAATGCCCATCAATATGCGTGACAATTTTAATCATACTGGGCGTGACCCAGCGGTGTACAACAACTTCATTTAAAGAAATTTCTTCGTGAATAACTTTATCTGCGCGAATAATTTTAGTGCGTAATAAATAACGTTGCTCTTGTTGATACTGTCCTGCTAACATTTCAATGAGTTTATGTTCCATTTTTTCGGGTGAAATATCCACTAAAAAACCCACTCGCCCTAAATTTATGCCAATCAGAGGAATATTATTTACCGACACCGCCCGCGCAGCGGATAAAAAAGTTCCATCGCCTCCAGCTGCAATTAATACATCACAGTACCTGGCTATCGTTTCTAAAGGATAGGCTTTTATCGCACTGTCGTTAACAAATTGCGCTGTATTAGCCGCAACCACAATCTGATAATCATTGTGTTTTAAAAGTCGCAATAAAATAGTTAATGTATCGCGGATGCTTGAATCACTCGGTTTACCAATAATGCCGATGGTTTTAAATTGAGATTGCATTTGGAACAATAAACAAAAATATAGTCGGTCGATTATACCGAGCGTTGTAGGGTTTTGCTTGTCTGTTTAACGCAAAGCTGTCGCTTTATTTAATTTGCCAATTACTATGAATCTTTGTTAAATGTCATCTATGGATTAGTTATAATCAAACATATTATTTTTTTCAATGAGTTAAGCCACCATGAAAACAAAACCTTGCCCTTTACCCGCCTCAGCAGACGTTGTTGTTATCGGCAGTGGCATAGGTGGATTAACTGCGGCGGCGTTACTTGCTAAAGCCGGTAAATCTGTCATCATTCTTGAGCAGCACGACCGACCGGGCGGATATGCACACGGTTTTAACCGTAAACGTTATCACTTTGACTCCGGTGTTCATCTTATCAGTGGTTGTGGTTTAAATGGTTATTTAGGTGGGCAGATACTGCGAAAAATACTTCAAGCTATTGATACTTATGAACAACTAAGTTTTATTCCACTAAATCCTTTGGCACAACTTCATTATCCTGCGCTAAGCATATCCATTCCGCTATCTATTGATGCTTTCGTCAACACAATGGCAAAACAATTTCCCCAACAAGCGGCTGGCTTAAAAGCATTATTAGAATTATGTTTACAATTGGCAGAACAAACCAGCAAAGCTGATGATATTATGCGCACAAAAGACAGCACACTGATTCGTCAAGAACTGACTGTACTGTTGAAATATAAACATAGCACTTTGGCAGAAGTGTGGACTGAATACATTCAAGACCCTAAATTACAAGCCATCTTTGCCAGTCATTGGCCCTACTTAGGTTTACCGCCATCAAAAGTTTCTTTTGTATATTGGGCAACTATGTTAATCGGTTACTTAGTTGACGGTGCTTATTATTGTCAAGGCGGCTTTCAAAAACTAGCTAACAGCTTAGTCAACGGCGTTACCCAAGCAAACGGAAAAATTTACTACAACAGCACTGTCACCGGTATCAACATTGGCGATAACCGCGTTCAAAGTATTACCTTGCAAACAGGGCAGTCTGTTAATACACCAACTGTTATTTCTAATGCAGATATGCAAGAGACTGTATTTAACATGATAGGTGAAAGTCATTTTTCTAAACGCTACATCGCACGAATAAAAAAAATGCAACATTCGCAGTCAATTTTTGTCGTGTACTTGGTAACTGACCTCGATTTACATACTTTAAACCTGCAACACGAAAATTTTTATTACGATAATTTCGATCACGAAATGAATTACGCTAACTCTATTCACAACAATCAAAATCTATCATGGTTAAGCGTTACCATTCCAACCTTAATTGATCCAAGTTTAGCACCACAAGGCGAACATTTAATTATCCTAACCCGACTCGTTTGTTTTGACAGTCAACCCTGCTGGGCAACTGCCAAACCTGTATATGTTAAAAAAATGCTAGATTATATCGTACAAAAAATCCCTGCCCTTCAAGAACACATTTTATTTATAGAATCAGGTTCGCCGGATACTTTAAAACGCTACACACTTAATCACAAAGGAGCTGCATATGGATGGGCGATGTCACCTGAGCAAGTTGGAGCAAATCGAGCGGCAAATAAATCCCCAATTAACGGTTTATATTTTGCAGGACATTGGAGTACGCCGGGTGGTGGTGTTTATGGCGTCAGTTATTCAGGTATGCTAGCCGCACAGCAGATTTTAAATATTAAGACACAAGCGGCTTTTTGGGCATTGTTTCCTGCAAAATAAAGACCTTATGCAAAGTATTATTTTTTTAGTTGACAACAACAAGCCGATATGTAGAATTCGCAGACTGTGTAAAAAACAGCTTTACCGTTTGCCCTAATTTAATTTAGGCAACACTTTGATTATAAACAACTTTGTTGGATAAGGATTAAAAATGAAAAAAATAGTTTTTTTACTGTTAATGGTTTCAGCTAACGTTTTTGCAACACCTGTTAATGTGAATACAGCAGATGCCATGACTATTTCAAAATCCCTTAACGGCATTACCGTTAAAAAAGCGGACGCAATTGTTGCCTATCGAGTAAAAAATGGTCCTTTTAAAACAGTTGAAGACGTAGCGCGTGTTCCTGAAATCGGCGACAAATTAGTTGCGAGCAACAAAACCAATATTTTAGTTGATGACGCGAATGCTACCGCAACTAAAACCCCTGAGTCTGCACCCAAAGCTGTAGATACTAAAGCGGCTGCTCCAACCAAAAAAATAGACTTAACCACTAAAACAACAGACTCTAAAACAACTGGAGCCGCTCCTGCCCCCGTTTCTCTTCCGGAAGCGGATGCGAAAAAAGAAGCCGATGCAAAAAAACCGGCAGCACCTGCAAAAAAATAATTCACCAACGAATTCTCGCGCTTTAATATCGCAACAAAGCGCGAGAGTTTTTGTTATATCTAGCGTCCAAATAATTTTAATAAGCGCACTAAACCGTTGACTTTATCTGTTGTTAATTGTGACCAACTAAATCGCCAATTCCAATTGCCTGTTACAGTACCGGGCGTATTCATTCTAGAATCCGAATCTAATTCCAAAATATCTTGCATTGGAATAATCGCTAAATTTGCCACCGAAGCAAACGCAGCCTGTACCAAAGCTTGAGGCATTTGTATCGCCGGTGTTCCTAAAAACTCATACACACGATGTTTTTCAGCATCTGTTAAACTATGATACCAACCTAGCGTTGTATCATTGTCATGCGTCCCAGTATAGACAACACTATTATGTTGATAATTATGCGGTAAATAAGGGTTAGCAGCATTATCACCAAACGCAAACTGCAATATTTTCATACCGGGTAAATTAAAACTATTGCGCAACGCATCAACCTCTTGCGTAATAACGCCTAGATCTTCTGCTACTAATGGAATATCATTAAACACCTGTTTTATTGCAGTTAATAATTTTAAACCCGGCGCAACCACCCATTCACCATTAATAGCAGTCTTTTCTGAAGCAGGAATTTCCCACGCAGATTCTAAACCACGGAAATGATCAATTCTAACAATGTCAAATAATTCCAATTGGGTTTGCATTCTATCAACCCACCATTGAAATTGCGTTTGTTCTAAATAATGCCAATCATAATGCGGATTTCCCCAACGCTGTCCGGTGGCAGAAAAATAATCCGGCGGAACTCCCGCAACCACGGACATTTGTCCATCCTGATCAAGCTTAAATACTTGCCGATTCGCCCATACATCCACACTATCATAAGAGACAAAAATCGGAATATCACCGAATAACAATACATCATGTTGTTTTGCAAAGGCTTTTAATTCTCTCCATTGTCTAAAAAACACATACTGCTCAAACTTAATACCATCAACTACCCGTTGTAATCGCCGCTGCGCTTCTTTCATAGCTAACGGATGACGCTGTTTTAAATAGTCCGGCCATTCATTCCAGCACCGCTGTCCAAACTCAGCTCTCAATGCCATAAATAAAGCAAAATCATTCAGCCAACTGGATTTTTGTTCACAAAAACGCTGAAAGTCCGTTTGATCTTCTTGTTTAGCCGTCTCCTGAAACTCATAAAAAGCTCGTGTAATTAAACATTTTTTAGTAAAGCATGTTTGTGCAACACAATCGTGGCAACGGTCGGTAGATTTTAGCCAACCTTTTTTTTCTAACCAATCTAAGCTAATTAATGCAGTATTGCCAGCATGTGCAGATAAACATTGATAAGGTGAACCGTCGCTGTGAGGTTGTCCTAGCGGTAATGTTTGCCAAACGCGAATCCCGGCGCTCTGTAAAAACTTTACAAAATGATACGCTTCTTGACCTAAATCACCATTCTCCTGCGCGCCGGGCAAAGAAGTGATATGGAGTAAAATCCCGGCTCGCCTTTGTTCTAAAAGTGTTGTCACGCTTACGATTCCCAGTTTGAGAAGATTTTTTGTTATATTTTTTGTCGCTGACAGATAGTCAATTTAAGATAATAACTGTAGCGACAAAAAACAGACCTAAAAGTTTTTAAGCTATTTTACTTCAATGCCTGGGCGCATAGCACCCCCCATTGCAGGGCTACCTGAACCTTGCGTAAAAGTTAAAGCTAAATAAGCGGGCGGGGGCGTACCTAACAGATGATATAAATTCGCCAGATTTAAACGAAATTGCTTTTCAAAATCGCTGACAGCTTCGCTGGGATTATAGTCACCAAACCACCAAAACCAATCTGAACCTTCACACACCGCTAATTGAATTTCCGCCGCCTCTAACTGTTCGCGACTTAAACGTCCGGTTGTCACCACTTTATCAAAACTCCATTTCACATCGCCTAGCATATCCCAACCGCGGTTTTTATCTGTATCACCTATCCAAGTCGAAAAGGTACCATATACCCAACTACCTGCCACCAGTTTTTCTAGCGGTTTCACTTCAGTATTTGCAGCCAAACACTCCGAAAAAGTCACTAATTCAATATTCGGATGTAAAGCGAGTTTTTTATACAACGCACTTAAAAAATAATAACCGTTGGCCGGAAAATACTCCCACGCATTTTCACCATCCATGATAATAGAGACCACTCTATCACTATTATGTGCTGCAACATTTTCCAGATGTCCGATTAAATTAGTCACCGCATCATCGGCGTGCCATTTTGAATATTCAAAACCAATTAAATCCGACAAGCCATCATCTCTGAAAAAACAAGCAATATTAGTACCATTCACACGAAAAGGATGATGTACATCGGCTCCGTCCGCACCGGATTGATGCAAACTATTCCGCAACACATTACCGCCACTGGCTGTCCAAGTAAAATTAAAACTAGAGAGAATCTCTAAGGTTTGCTTACTAACGCTGCCCTCAGATGGCCAGCACCCGTTGGGGGTCATACCAAAAAAGCGTTCAAAAGTTTCAATGCCTTTTTTCAAATGCCATCTCACACGCTTTTCGCCTCCCGGATAAGTATCTAAAACCGGTAACGGCGCATTGGGCATAGCTTCGTGAGCGGTTTTAATATCCAACATTAATGGCATGATTGGGTGGGCATACGGAGTTACCGACAGTTCAACCTGTCCTTTTTTGGCCAAACTTTTATAGCGATTAATCAAGTTAGAATGTATTTCACCAATAATTTCAACTAGTTCAACGCGATCATGCAATGTATAATCAGAACCTTGCGCGATAAAACGTTTTATGCGCGGGTCAGTCAATTTAATGGTTTCGCCCATCCATGCTAAATGATACCAAACTAAAATATCAGTAATAAATTGCGAATTAACATAACTGATTCCCCCTTGATGATTTTTTAGCCACTCTGCCATTTCAATTAACCGCTGAAATGTCGGATAGCGTTTAATTTGTCGCTCCCGATTTGCACGCATACAATCTTTAATCAATCCCAAGCGCGTATCCACATCAGCCGGAATACTTGGACTGACTAACGCGGCTAACAGATTGTCTTTAATCGTAATTTTATCATTCAAATAGCCGTTAATTTGGCGTGTGTAATCCTCAATTTGTTCCAATAAAATGGGGGCAAAATTAACCACGGCTTTTGCTTTAGGCTCAGCCTCTAAATGTGCGACCATATCGACATAATCTTTAATCACATGTAGATAAGTCCACGGTAATTGATATTCTCCTGTTTTTAAATTTCGATATTCAGGTTGGTGCATGTGCCAGCATAAAACCAACTTTAACTTTTTACTTTCTAGCATAATGTCTTCTCTGTCCTAACATATCTGGGGTAATTAAAACCACACCGCCGGCGCTTACATGAAATCTTTTTTCATCTTCTGCTCTGTCTTCACCAATAATCGTCCCTTCCGGAATATGACAACCTTTTTCAATAATCGCCTTGGTGATTCGGCAATGTCTACCAATAATAACTTCTGGTAAAACTAGCGAGTCCTTAATAACACTGTATGAGTTAACCCTCACATTGGAAAACAGTAAAGAATGTGTCACTTTAGCTCCCGAAATAACACACCCTCCAGAAACCATTGAATCAACTGCTTGTCCGCGTCGGTCATCATCATCAAACACAAATTTTGCCGGTGGATTCTGCTCTTGATACGTCCAAATTGGCCAAGTATTGTCATATAGATTAAGATTAGGATTAACCCCAATCAACTCCATATTCGCAGACCAATAAGCATCAAGCGTCCCCACATCACGCCAATAACTTTGTTCGCCACTTTGTAAGTCCAAAAATGGATACGCATTAACCTTGTGGGTATGAATGACTGACGGAATAATATCTTTACCAAAATCACGGCTAGAGCCGGGGGTTTCCGCATCTTTAATCAATTGTTCAAACAAAAAGTCTGCATTAAAAATATAAATCCCCATCGATGCCAAAGCGGTATCAACACGACCGGGCATAACCGGCGGATGCTCAGGTTTTTCAACAAACGCTTTAACACGCCGATTCTCATCAACATCCATCACCCCAAAAGCCGTCGCCTCTTCTAGCGATACTTCAATACAACCAATAGTCAAATCAGCATCTTGGGATAAATGATCTGCCAGCATCGCTGCATAATCCATTTTATAAATGTGATCGCCGGCTAATACTAGAATATGTTCAGGGTTACGACTACGTAAAATATCAATGTTTTGATAAATCGCATCCGCAGTACCTTCATACCAAGAGCCACATTCTAAACGCTGTTGCGCTGGCATTAAATCCACATATTCACCAAACTCACCGCGTAAAAACCCCCAACCTTGCTGAATATGACGAATCAACGAATCTGATTTATACTGCGTCAGTATGCCAATTTTACGGATGCCTGAATTCATGCAATTTGATAACGGAAAATCAATAATACGAAATTTTCCACCAAACGGCACAGCAGGTTTAGTGCGCCAATCCGTCATGTGCATTAACCGCGAGCCTCGCCCTCCTGCTAAAATTAATGCGATAGTGTTGCGCGTTAAATGACCAAGAAAGCGTTCACGTTGCTGCTTATCTAATTCTGACATTTTTTATCCCCTTTGTGGAATTGACTATTACATTGTTAGGTTATTTTGGTAACATTCACTTCAAACTACTATTCTACTATACCGAGGCTTTGCAAAATGAACAAGCAAGCAAAAAAAAATCCACTGGATACTAATTTACAAAAAATTATTGCTGCAACGCATCACGACCCCTTCTCTGTATTAGGACGACACCCTAAAAACGACCAGCCTTGGGTAACGGTATTTTTACCGAATGCTGAAACAGTAACAATCAGCCATCAAAACATCCCGTTGCAAAGAATTCCTGACACGGATTTATTTGAAGGACCATTAGACCTAACACAACCCCTACAACATTACCAACTCGAAGGGCTTGATAAACAAGGTCAGCCGTTTAAATTTTATGACCCATACGATTTTGGCACACAGCTACCGGCATTTGATCAACACTTATTCGGCGAAGGCAAACATTGGCATATTTATCAAAAACTTGGCGCACACTTACTCACCGTTGACGGCATTGACGGTGTTCATTTTTCTGTATGGGCGCCCAATGCACAACGGGTCAGTGTCATTGGTGAATTTAACCGTTGGGATGGTCGCTGTCATCCGATGCGCGTATTAGGCGGTAGTGGTTTATGGGAAATTTTCATTCCCGGCTTAACCTCTGGCTGTTTATATAAATTTGAACTCCTTAATCGCTCTACACAAGAAATCCTTGTAAAAACAGACCCTTATGGTCAACAGTTTGAATTTAGACCACAAACTGCCTCCATCGTAAAACAGCAAAGCACTTTTCCATGGCAAGACATTAACTGGATGACACAACGCGCCAGTTACGACTGGCTGCATCGTCCCATGTCAATTTATGAGGTTCACTTAGGTTCGTGGCGACGCGATGTGAGTGGTAATTTTTTAAACTACCGAGAACTTGCCGTACAACTTGTTGAGTATGTTAAAGAATTAGGCTTTACACATATTGAACTCCTACCAATTACCGAACATCCTCTTGATGCGTCATGGGGGTATCAAACCACCGGCTATTTCGCTCCTTCCAGTCGTCATGGCACACCTGACGATTTTCGCTACTTTGTCGATTATTGCCATCAACACCACATTGGCATTATCTTAGACTGGGTTCCTGCACACTTTCCCAAAGACAGTTTTGCTTTAGCCCGTTTTGACGGCAGTGCCTTATATGAACACGAAGACCCGCGCAAAGGCGAACATCGCGATTGGGGAACGCTAATTTACAATTACGGTCGCAATGAAGTTAAAAACTTCTTACTCGCCAGTGCCATTTTTTGGCTCGAAGAATACCATCTCGACGGATTGCGCGTTGATGCCGTCGCGTCCATGCTATATCTGGATTACTCACGTCAAGAAGGCGATTGGATTCCAAATAAATACGGTGGTAATGAAAACCTTGAAGCGATTGATTTTCTGCGTGATCTAAACTCTGTGACGCATGACCAGCATCCCGGTACAGTAATTATGGCTGAAGAATCAACATCTTGGCCACAAGTGACCCGCCCTACTTGGACTGGGGGCTTAGGCTTTTCTATGAAATGGAATATGGGCTGGATGCACGATACATTAGCCTATATGAAACAGAACCCGATTCACCGCAGTCACCATCACGACCAACTAACATTTGGCATGTTATATGCGTTCAGTGAAAATTTTGTGCTGCCATTTTCACATGATGAAGTAGTACACGGTAAAGGTTCACTCTTGTCAAAAATGCCCGGTGATGAATGGCAAAAATTCGCTAACCTGCGCCTTTTATACAGTTTAATGTTTACTTATCCGGGTAAAAAACTGTTGTTTATGGGGTGTGAGTTTGGACAAGGCACAGAATGGAATGTTAATCGCGAACTGGATTGGTATGTTTTAGACTACCCACAACATCAAGGTATCCAAACCTTAATTAAAGATTTAAATAAACTGTACACTAAACACCCTGCCCTGTTCCAATATGACTTTGACCATCAAGGTTTTGAATGGATTGATTGTCACGATGTTCAACAATCGGTTATTTCTTATCGGCGTAAATGCAAAAATGAAGATTTAATTGTGATTTTAAATTTTACTCCCGTACCACGCGAAGACTATCGCATCGGAGTGCCTAATCCGGGCAGTTACACCGAACTTTTTAATTCGGACTCAACTTACTACGGTGGCGGAAATATCGGCAACCACACTTTACTTTCAGACCCCATTGCGTGGATGAATCAAGCGCACTCATTAAGTTTAACTTTACCGCCGCTAGCGGCTTTAATCCTAAAACTATAATTAATAACAATAATCTGACATGAAAAAAATACTTTTTGTAAGTAGTGAAGCACATCCCCTGATAAAAACTGGCGGATTAGCTGACGTTTGCGGAAGTCTCCCTAAAGCATTGGCGGAATTATCACAAGATATTCAACTCGTACTGCCAAATTATCAACAACTTAATAAACATGAAGACCCCCGTTATCTATGTACGGTGCGTGTTGATAACCGTGATGTGTCTCTATTTGAAACATGCCTCGCCCACAGCCAGGTTAAAGTATTATTGGTTGACTACCCGCCTTTTTTCGACTTTCCCGGCAATCCCTATAGTGATGTGCGTGGTAATGCTTGGCCTAACAATGCGGAACGGTTTAGTTTATTCTGCCGCGTAGTTGTTGAAATTGCGATGAATCGTGCTAATTTAAATTGGCAACCGGATGTTGTTCATTGTAATGATTGGCAAACCGGTTTGGTACCTGCATTATTAAGTTTAGAAAATCAACGACCTGCAACAGTCTTCACCATTCACAACCTTGCATATCAAGGTTTGTTTTCTAACTCTCACTACCATGCGTTAAATCTACCCAGCCAATTATGGCATCCTGATAGCTTAGAATTTCATGGCATGTTATCGCTCATCAAAGGCGGATTAGTTTATGCAGATCGCATTACTACTGTTAGCCCGACTTACGCATTAGAAATCCAAACCCCTGATTTTGGTTGTGGACTAGAAGGCTTATTACGCCATCGCCAAGAAGTCTTAAGCGGGATTATGAATGGCATTGATACCGATTTGTGGAATCCACAAACTGACGAAGCCATTAGCCAACGCTATGATTTTGAACATATTGGGGACAAGGTAGCAAACAAAATCGCATTGCAACAGCGTTTATCATTACCTGTCAATGACAAAACCCCGGTTTTTGGTCTTATTAGCCGTTTAGTAGAACAAAAAGGGATCGATTTAATTTTAGATTGCCTACCTGAAATGGTCGCGATGCCGATTCAATTTGTTTTATTAGGTAGTGGCAATCCAAATTTTGAACAACGATTGCAAAATTTTGCACATTTATACCCGCACAAACTATCTGTAACACTTGGCTATGATGAAAACTTAGCTCACCTGATTGAAGCAGGTGCTGATATTTTTTTAATGCCCTCGCGTTTTGAGCCTTGTGGTCTTAATCAACTTTACAGCCAACGCTATGGTACAATCCCTATTGTCAGACAAACTGGCGGTTTAGCAGACTCGGTTGAAGATGCGTTACCCGAAAGCATTTGTATCCAGACTGCTACCGGTGTCGCTTTTCATCAACCCACCTCAGGTGCGTTGATGGAAGCGATTAAACGCGCATTAGTGCTATTTGATCACAAAGATACTTGGCGACATATTCAACACAACAGTATGACTAAAGATTTTTCATGGCGTAAAAGTGCGCAACAATATCTTGCCCTGTACAACCAAATTTAAATAAAAAAAGACATGCCGAACTCAATCGGCATGTCTTTGTGATCGCTTTAACTCACTAACTTAAACTATTTAACAGATTGCGTGCTAACGTTTTTTGTTCCTCAGTTCCTTCCTCTAACACCTTGTTAATAATAGCTTTTGCCGCATCCTGATCGCCCATATCTATATACGCTTTGGCTAAATCTATTTTGGTTTCCAACACACTCATTTGCCCTAAATCAAACAAATCCTCTTCGCTATTATCACCACTAGAGACATCAGCATCAAAAGCAAAAGTATTTTCTAAATCATTCGTATCAAAAGATGATAAATCAATCCGTGTGTCATCTTGTAACAAAGCATCATCGTTAAATGCTGATAAATCAAAGTCTTCCGTTGTTTTTGCATCAACCGCATCATCTTCATTCACATCAAATGCCGATAAATCAAACGCGTCTTCGTCTTCTTTAATAATGGCATTTGCCGTGTCTAAACTGATATCTTCCCTATCAGGGTCAGATGTTGTAAACGCTGATATATCAAAATCATCTGCTGCAGGCGCAGGATTTTTCACCTCATCAAACACAGACAAATCCGACTCTGTATTATCAGTTAACAACTCTTCAATTGACTCATTTTCATCAACTAAAAAATCAGATTCCGGTTCATCAAACATAGCTAAATCATTATCAACTATTGCGACTGGTTTTGATAACGGCTCAGGTCGATTCGTAGTGACCGCTTCCGGTTCATCAAACATCGACAAATCAAACTCGACATTATTCGCCGGCACCTCGGTTGCTTGACTTTCAGTAACCGCTTCCGGTTCATCAAACATCGACAAATCGAACTCGACAT
>JACCEE011163062.1_pt1 | contig 26658 bp, 24 predicted proteins | sample 7449931 | NCBI WGS metagenome assembly JACCEE01 (sample SAMN15323457, study PRJNA562643) | freshwater metagenome | isolation source: river surface water | place: USA:Blue River Watershed | collected 2017-08-19 | reverse complement strand
TAGATATGATGATGAAGGAAATGAACTAGTTTGACATCGACCAAAGGTTAACGGCCTTTTGGTTACTAAAAAAATAGAAAAGCTGATGAAATCCCTTAGAAATTTTCTCGATCGGATAAAACCAAGTTTCGAAAAAGGGGGCAAGTTGCAGATGTTTCACTCTACCTTTGAGGCGTTTGAATCATTTCTCTTTGTACCCGATAAGGTTACTACCCGCGGGACACATATTCGTGACTCCATTGATTTAAAGCGCACCATGACCGTGGTGATCATTGCCCTTATGCCGGCCCTTTTATTTGGCATGTGGAATGTAGGTTTCCAGCATACCGTTGCATTTGGTTTGAAGGATTGGACTTTCTGGCAAATATTCGGTTTTGGCTTTCTGCGCGTATTGCCAATTATCATAGTGTCGTATGTTGTTGGTTTAGGTATTGAATTTATTTTCGCTCAAATTCGGCATCACGAGGTAAACGAAGGCTTTCTTGTATCAGGAATGCTTATTCCGTTAATTATGCCGGTGGATGTTCCCCTTTGGATGGTTGCGATAGCAACAGCCTTTGCCGTAATTATCGGTAAGGAGGTGTTTGGCGGAACAGGTATGAACATATTTAACCCGGCACTGCTTGCTCGTGCATTCCTCTTCTTTGCTTATCCTTCCAAAATGTCGGGCGATGTAGTTTGGATTGCAGGTCTTGGCGACAAGGGAGCGCAGGTAGTTGATGGTTTTTCTGGTGCAACTCCTCTTGCTGTTGCGGCTACCGGTGCTGGTGATGCTGCGCATAACATGAGCGTAGATCAACTTGTTGGACATATGCCAAGTGCTTACGACATGTTTATGGGTTTTATTCCCGGATCAATCGGTGAAACATCGACACTTGCCATTCTTCTTGGTGCAATTATTTTAATTGCAACAGGTGTTGGAAGCTGGAAGATTATTCTTTCCACTGTTCTTGGTGGATTGGGAGTAGGTTTGCTCTTAAACTGGGCAGGTGCCAATCCATATATGGAGCTGCCTGCATACTACCATTTAATTATGGGCGGATTTGCTTTTGGTGCTGTGTTTATGGCTACCGATCCGGTGTCGGGAGCACAAACCGAAACGGGTAAGTGGATTTATGGCTTCCTAATTGGAGCAATGGCCGTGATAATTCGGGTGCTAAATCCTGCATATCCCGAAGGAATGATGCTTGCCATTCTTCTGATGAATACTTTTGCACCGCTTATTGACTACTATGTGGTTCAGTCGAATATTAAACGGCGCTTACGCAGGGCCAAGGTATCTGCATAACCAAAACACTTTATGCCATGAATAAGGAAAGTAATCGTTACATTTTCATATACTCCTCGGTGATGGTGGTGGTAGTTGCCATACTACTTGCCGTTGCTGCGCTTGGACTTAAGCCCTATCAGGACAAAAATGTCGAGATTGAGAAGAAGTTGAGTATTTTAAAAGCCGTTGGAAAATCAATTCCGACAGATGTTGCAAATAAAAACAAATGGGTCGAAGAGCAATATGCTAAGTATATTGTAAAGTCCTACGTGATTGACTCGATAGGTGAGTTGCGAACCGGTATAGACGCTTTCAATGTTGATATGAAGGCCGAGGTTTCAAAAAAAGGAAGCGACCGCAACTTACCCATCTTTGAGTTTCGCAACGACGATAGCACAAACCTCTACATTATTCCCCTTCGCGGAAAAGGATTGTGGGGACCAATTTGGGGCTATGTAGCCTTGGAAAAGGATTTTAATACAATTTCGGGTAGCACATTCGACCATCAAGGAGAAACACCCGGTCTTGGTGCCGAAATTAATACTCCTGAATTTCAAGCCCAGTTTAAGGGTAAACAACTTTTTGAAGGCGATAAGTTTGTATCCATTAAAGTTGCAAAGGGTGGAATGTCGAAGGGTGGCGCTCACGAAGTGGATGGTATCTCCGGTGGAACGCTTACCAGTAATGGACTCGATGCTATGATTAAGAGTAGCTTAAGTCCATACCAACTTTACTTTCAGAAAAATAAAAAGAACTAGCCATGAGTCAGAAAGAATCTCTTTTTTCAGCAAAAAATCTAAAGTTGCTGACAAATCCATTGAACTCAGGTAATCCGGTTTCTGTGCTTGTGTTGGGTATCTGTTCTGCACTGGCCGTTACCGTGAAAATGAAGCCTGCATTTGTAATGGCTGTTTCGGTAATTGTTGTTACGGCTTTTTCCAACCTCATTATCTCTTGGATGAGGAATACTATCCCTTCGCGCATTCGTATTATCGTTCAATTGGTAGTTGTAGCAGCGTTGGTAATCCTTGTAGACCAAATCTTAAAGGCATTTGTTTACGATGTAAGTAAGCAACTCTCGGTATTTGTTGGACTTATTATTACCAACTGTATCATTATGGGCCGCCTTGAAGCGTTTGCATTGGGCAACAAGCCTTGGCCTTCGTTTCTCGATGGAATTGGGAATGGAGTGGGATATGGATTGATTCTCGTTGTAGTATCCTTCATTCGCGAGTTGTTTGGTTCCGGATCTATTTGGGGATACAGCGTTATACCTGAATCTATCTTAGTGAAAAATGGCGGTTTCTATGAGCATAATGGAATGATGATACTTCCTCCAATGGCGCTAATTCTCCTTGGAGTTATTATTTGGATTCATCGCTCGTTCAACAAAAACCTTATTGAGAAACAGTAATACTTCGCTAACATCATTGAACTATGGAACATCTGTTTAATATATTCATCAAGTCAGTATTTATCGACAACATGATATTCGCATACTTCTTGGGTATGTGCTCTTATCTTGCTGTTTCGAAAACTGTGAAAACAGCAACCGGATTGGGTGTAGCTGTTGTGTTTGTGCTGGTTATTACTGTGCCGATAAACTACTTGCTAAATAAGTATCTGCTTTCAGCAGGCTCACTAAGCTGGTTGGGTGCCGGATTCGAATCGGTTGATCTTAGCTTTCTTAGCTTTATCATGTTTATTGCTGTTATTGCTTCAATGACCCAGTTGGTAGAGATGATTGTTGAGAAATTTTCGCCTACCTTATATAATCAGTTAGGTATTTTCTTGCCACTTATTGCAGTAAACTGCGCTATTCTCGGTGGGTCGCTCTTTATGCAGGAGCGTGCTTACGAAACCTTAGGCGAGGCAAGTGTTTTTGCTCTTGGCTCAGGCGTTGGTTGGGCGTTGGCTATCATCAGTTTGGCTGCCATTCGCGAAAAGTTAAAGTATTCAAATGTGCCACCGCAACTCCGAGGGTTAGGAATAACCTTTATTGTTACCGGCCTTATGGGTATTGCCTTTATGAGCTTTATGGGTATTAAGTTGTAACTGAAAAAATAGACGGAATGATACTTTTAAAAATTGATGCCATTGTAGTTGAGGCCGGCGTGATAATCTTCTTGCTGGTAACCTTGGCCTTAGTTTCCATGCTGCTCTATGCAAAGTCGAAACTTACAACAACAGGGAAGGTAAAACTCACTATAAATGATGAGAAGGAGTTGGATGTCGAAGCCGGATCGTCTGTCCTGAGCACTCTTGGAAATAATGGAATATTCCTTCCTTCTGCATGCGGAGGTGGAGGTACGTGCGGTATGTGTAAATGTCAAGTTGTGGAGGGTGGCGGCGATATTCTTCCAACTGAAACATCGTTCTTTACACGCAAGCAGCAGCAGAATCATTGGCGCCTTGGATGCCAGGTTAAGATTCGAGAAGATATGAAGTTGCACGTTCCCGAAGAGGTTCTTGGAATTAAGAAGTGGGAGTGCGAGGTTGTTTCTAACCGCAATGTAGCAACATTTATTAAAGAGTTTGTTGTTAAGTTACCCGAAGGCGAACGCCTCGATTTCCGTTCGGGTGGTTATATTCAAATTGATGTTCCCAGATACGATAATATTGATTTTAAGAGTTTTGAAATCGAACCTGAATATCGTGAAGATTGGGATAAGCTGAAGATGTGGGATTTAAAAACCAAGAATTCAGAGGAGACTTTCAGGGCATATTCAATGGCCAACCACCCTGCCGAAGGCAATATCGTAATGCTTAATATTCGTATTGCTACACCACCTTGGGATCGACCAAAGGGTACCTTTATGAATGTAAATCCTGGCATTTGCTCCAGCTATATTTTCTCGCGCAAACCGGGCGATAAGGTTACCTTGTCGGGTCCATATGGTGAGTTCTTTATTAAGGATACCAACAACGAAATGATGTTTATTGGTGGTGGCGCCGGTATGGCCCCAATGCGTTCTCATATTTTCCACCTCTTTAATACTGTGAAAACTGGAAGAAAGGCCACCTTTTGGTATGGCGCTCGTTCGAAGCGTGAAATCTTTTACGAGGAAGAATTCCGTGCAATAGAGCAGGCATTTCCGAACTTTAAGTTCCACATTGCTTTGTCGGAACCTAAGGCAAGCGATAACTGGACTGGTCCTGTTGGCTTTATTCACCAAGTTATTTATGAGAATTACCTTTCGAAGCACGAATCGCCTGAGGATATAGAATATTACCTCTGCGGACCTCCTGTGATGAATGATGCAATTCAAGGAATGCTTTACGATATGGGTGTTCCAACAGAAAATATTGCTTTCGATGATTTTGGAGGCTAACCAAAATAAGAGTTAAGGCCGAGATTTTTTCTCGGCCTTTTTTGCCTATTACATATAATGCATGCGTTAATTTCTGCGTTACCTTTACCTCGAGTTTTATTCAGCCAATTGCGTTGGTTTTAAATTATACTATGAAAAAGATAATACTATTTGTAGCCGTTGGAGTTGTATTGGCTGCATGCAGTCAGCCTAGGCCCTACGTTTCGATTAACGGTTTTGCACAGGGCACAACCTTCTCCATAACCTATCAGTCCGACTCTCGGTATGATTTTCAACGCGAGATCGACTCTGTTCTTGCCGATTTCGATACCTCATGCTCTATATATAATGCCAAATCTATAGTTACTCGTTTCAACAATAATGATACAACTGCAAGAGCCGATAAGTATTTTAGCGCTGTTTTCGAACTCTCGCGAAAAGTATGGGAGCAGAGCGGCGGCGCTTTTGATATCACCATTGGTCCGTTGGCTGAGGCGTGGGGTTTTGGGTTTAAGAATAAGGTAAAACTCGACAGCGCAAAGGTTGATAGCTTAAAGCTGTTGGTAGGCATGGATAAGGTTAAGCTGGAAGGAGGCAGGCTGATTAAGGCCGATCCACGAATGTTCATAAACCTCAATGCCGTGGCTCAAGGTTACTCGGTCGACGTTATTGCGGAGTTTTTAGAAAGCAAAGGTGTAGCCGACTATATGGTGGAGATTGGTGGCGAGATTCGGACTAAAGGAGTTAATCCGAAGGGCAACAATTGGGTGATTGGAGTGGATAAACCGGTTGAAAACGCCCTTCCCGGCGATAACTTCCAATTTATCTTGAATATTTCGGGGAAATCAGTTACCACGTCAGGTAACTATCGTAAGTTTTACGAAGAGAATGGGGTAAAGTATTCGCATACTATTGATCCTAAGAGTGGTTTCCCCGTTAGGCACTCTCTGCTATGCGCAACCGTAATTGGTGACGATTGCGGGACTGCAGATGCTTTGGCTACTGCTTTTATGGTTGTTGGCCTTGAGAAAGCAAAGGAGATGATTGCAAAGGAGAAAGGTGTTGAAGCAATATTTGTTTACACTGATTCTTCTGGAGAGTTTAAAACTTTCGCCACAAAAGGAGCAGAAATGTATATGCAAAAAGCAGAGTAGGGGTCGAACCTTACCTCCGATAACTTGTTGTGAATATCAACATGGTGGTTGTAGGCAGATTTGCTACCATCTTTTATAGTAACTAAAGCCAACGTGATGAAAAATGTAATTGTAGTTTTTTTTGTTCTGTTGCTTGCCGGCTGCAGTTCGCAGCGATCAATCGTAAATATGCATAGCAACAAGGCTGTGGATGGTGTAAAAATAGGAATGACAATATCCAATGCCATAGCAAAGGCGGGTAGAGGTGCCGTTGTTGAGAAAGCAATAATTCCTGCCTATGAAGGGCAACCGACTCAAGTTGAATATAAGGTGGTTGAAGGAAAAACGTTGCTATACACTTTTAATGCAGGACCTGATAGTAAAAGCAAAGAGTCTGTTTTCAGAATAGTGATTTATAATTCTAAGTATAAAACCCCAGAAGGGCTAAGTGTTGGATCTACCGTTAAAGAAATACGAAGCAAAAGTAAGCTGAAGGCGGCGGACTTTAATCAAGAGGATGGCCTCTTTGTAACTTCAGCATCATTCGATGGTGGTTTTCTTCTAAATCTGAATACAAGTAGAGAGTATAAGGGGTTCGATTATGTGCAGCCAACTGTATCAACTCTTCCCGACGAACTTACTGTTAAGGCGATAGTTATATTCTAGGCTTAATGACTATGTCAATAGCAAAAGAGGCAGCATTTATTGCTGCCTCTTTTGCTATTGATACCAATGAAATAGTTCGTATTTTATTGTTGCATAAGTTGGTTGTAGCTGCGTTCGTTCTTCTTTACAGAAATCCACAGAAACCCAACTAGTGCAGCCAATCCGGCAACCATAAATATTGCTACAGCAAAACCGCTATTGTCTGCAATTGAACCAACAACTGTAGCACCAACAGAAATTATTCCGGCCATTATTGCGTAAGCCTTTGTTTTGTAATACCAAGCATATGGAAAAAGGTGTGCACCGGTTATAATGGCTAAGGCCGTTGGCATTTGCTCTGGTGCTTTGTAGAATGCAATAAATACAAACGGAAAGTAAAACAGCTGTGCAAAGTTAAGCCACAAGCCAAGTGGGTTTAGTGGGTTGTTTTCAACTGTCCATAACGTTTTGAGCAATTTAGAGAATAGCCAAGCGAGTGGCATCATTGGGCCTACTGCAAAGAAAGTAAGAAGTGCTAGTTGATTTGGCACGCCTGGTAGTAACCATACAATGGCTATTAATCCCCAGCAGATGGTTGCTGCCATTATAAAGTTAATTCCATTCTTGGCTTTTACCGAAAGTTCAAGTCGGAGTAGATTTAGGTCTGGTTGTGTCATTTAAGTGAGTTGAAGGTTTGCTTATGAGGATTTGTTCAGTTGCTATGATGTTGCGTTACCTGTTTTGTTTAATCAGAATTGCAAATAATTGCTTTGGTTTCTATCTGTAGAGTCACTATTGTTCTCGATATTTTTAGTGGGTTGCTATGCGAAATATTTGCTGTGTCTATTTTACTTGTGGTGAATAATTGTCATTTTTCTAGAATTAGGATACGATTTATGCTAGTTTTTACTGGCATTCTGGAGTAATGTGGTATAAAAAAATTTTTTTTCAAAAAAAATAAGTGTAAAAATAATTTGCAGTTTAAAAAAAAGTCATAAATTGTTTCACGATTTTTCTGGAAAACTAACCGAATACTCAATAGAAAGCGAAATGTATACAAAAGTGCCGCATTACCTACTGACCCCTAATGATTATTCACAATAATTTTTACCCAAAAACCTAATTTCTAACCTAACAACTAAACACAATGAGAAAAATTCTACTGCTAAGCCTTTGCCTTTTGTTTGCAGGCTCTATGTTTAACCAGACATCGGCTGTTCCGGCTTATCCAAAGCCGATTAAGTTCACTCAGGCTGATGGAACCACGGTTACTTTAATTATGCGTGGCGATGAGCACAGCAAATGGGCACAAACAACCGATGGCTATACCCTATTGTATAATGCAAAAGGTGAATTCGAGTATGCTGTTATTGACAACAAAGGTGATGCAGTTCCTTCAGGAGTAAGAGCAAGCGATGTTGCTCGCCGCAAGAGTAATGAAACTGCTCTCTTACAAAACACTCGTAAGGGTATAACCTTTAGTGAAAGTCAAGTATCCATGATTAAGCAGATTAAGCAAATGCGTGCTCAGCAAAATGCACAGCAACGCGCTTTCCCTACAACGGGAGCTCGCAAGCTTGTTTGTATCTTGATGGGTTACAAGGATAAGGCTTTCACCAAAACCCAAGCAGATATAAACAACCTATTCAACCAGGTTGGTTATTCTGCAGGTGGCGCTACCGGATCTGTTAAGGATTACTACAACGAGAACTCTTGGAATCAGTTTAACCTTACAGTTACTGTTGCCGGTCCTTTCACCGCTTCTCAAAACATGAGCTACTACGGTGCTAACGATGCAAGCGGAAACGATGTTAAGCCTCGCGAATTGGTTACTGAAGCAGTTAACGCAGCTGATGCTACTGTAAACTTTGCCGATTTTGATAACGACGGTGATGGTGCTGTAGACGGTGTTTACGTTCTTTTTGCAGGTTATGGTGAAGAGGCTGGTGCAAGCGCAAGCTGCATTTGGTCGCATGCTTGGAACATTACCACTGTAACCAAGGATGGTAAAACCATTAGCAAATACTCTTGCTCACCTGAATTAATGGGATCAAGCGGAACTACCCTTACCGGTATTGGCGTTATTTGCCATGAGTTTGGTCACGTTCTTGGTGCACCTGATTACTATGATACCAATTATGCTACAGGTACTGAGTTTCTTGGAACAGGAAACTGGGACATGATGGCTTCAGGTTCTTGGAACAACAACGGTCTTACCCCAGCACACCACAATGCTTATACCAAGGTTAAGGTTTACGGATGGGCTACTGCTACTGTTCTTTCCTCTGCAACTAGTGTTACAGTGAATCCGGTAATAGGGAACAAGAGTTTCTACCAGATTAACTCTACCACCTCTGGTGAATATTGGATTATAGAGAATCGTCAGCAAGCCGGGTTTGACACTAAAATACCGGGTCATGGTTTGATGATTTACCATGTTCATAGTGGTGTTGCTTCTGCTTCTACTAGCAATAACATCAACGCAACCTACCCACAGAAAATGTATCCTGTGTGTGCTAGTGCTACTGCAAACCCTAGCTCTACTGCAGCAAGTTACGGTTCAATCAATTCGGGTGGCTGTCCTTTTCCAGGAACAAGCACTAAGACATCTTTTACCGATGCTACAACTCCTAACATGAAGTCGTGGGCTGGTGCAAATACTGCCAAGCCAATTACCGCTATTGTAGAGAACACAGACAAGACCATTACCTTTACATTTATGGGTGGTGTTGTTAATCCGACTGCTCCTGCTGCAACTACAAGTGCTGCAAGTGCTGTTTCAACAACTAGTGCAACGCTTAATGGTAGCGTAACAGCAAACAATGCAACTACTACCGTTACTTTTGAGTATGGCACAACTACTAGCTACGGAACATCTGTTAATGCATCTCCTGCTTCTGTAACCGGAGCTTCTGCTACTGCTGTTTCTGCTGCACTTACAGGCTTAGCTAACAATACTACCTACTATTATAGAGTTAAGGCTGTAAACTCTGTTGGAACCACGTATGGTGCTCAACAAAGCTTCACCACGTCGTCTAACCCAACTTCTCTTACACTTCCTGTTACCGAAAACTTTGGTAGTTCTACACTACCTACCGGTTGGGCAACACAGAACGTTGGAACTGGAATTACCGAGCGTTGGTCAATGTCTAATACTGCTAATGCTGGTGGAGCTGCTTACGAGTTGAAGTGTACTTACCAAAACCTGAGCCCTGCAACTACCCGTGTTATTACTCCTGCAATCAACACTGTTGGCGTTTCTCAGGTGACTTTGAGCTTCAAGCATATGTTTGACGATTATGCTGCCGGTGCAACTCTTCGCATCCAAACTTCTACCGATAAGGTAAACTGGACAAACGAAACTTGGTCGCTCGCTTCTACATCGAACACCAACATTGGCCCTATTACTGTTAATACAACTATTGCTAACAACTTGAACTCTGCAACTACTTACATTGCATTTGTTGTTGATGGCAACTTGTACCAAATTGACAACTGGTATATCGACAATGTTTCTATTAGCGCTGCAACTGCTTCTACAGTTCCAACCGTTACTACTTCGACTGTTTCAGGCATTACTGCAAGTGCAGCAACTTGTGGTGGTAACGTAACTGCTGACGGTGGCTCATCTGTGACTGCAAGAGGTATTTGCTATAGCACTTCTGCTAATCCAACTACTGCTAACTCAACAGTTGCTAGTGGAACCGGTACCGGTTCATTTACTGCAAACCTTTCCGGTCTTGCTGCAAATACAACCTACTATGTAAGGGCTTACGCTACCAATGCAAACGGAACATCGTATGGTGCTCAACAAAGCTTTACAACTACCACAACAACTATTACCTACTGCACATCGAAGGGTAATAGCGTAGCTGATGAGTGGATTGACCTAGTTCAATTTGCAGGTATCAACAGGACTTCCGGTGCTGAAGCTGGTTACAAAGACAACACATCGTTGGTTGGTACTGTAACACGTGGTTCGTCTGTATCTATCTACTTAAGTGCTGGATTCAAGAGTACTGCCTATACAGAGTATTTTGCTGTTTGGATTGACTTCAACCAAAATGGTACTTTTGATACCGCAGAAAAGGTTGCTTCCGGTTCGTCTAAGTTGGCTACTACACTTACCTATACTGTTGCAGTTCCATCTACCGCACTTCTTGGAAATACCCGTATGCGCGTTAGCATGAAATACAATGCGGCTCCTACCGCTTGTGAGGCATTCTCCTATGGTGAGGTTGAAGACTACACTGTGAACGTTACTGCTGCTGCAGGTGCTCCTGGTATCGAAAACCCATTTGCAACTCAGCTTGGAAACGAAGAGCCATCAAGCTTTACTGTATTCCCTAACCCTGCTTCAAGCCAAGTTAAAATCCAACTCAACGGTATTGAGGGCGATGTAATGATGCGTATCTACGATATGCGTGGCGGTTTAGTTAAGGTTATGCCTGTTAACGGTGAAACTGATGTTGATGTATCTGACCTTGCAAAGGGCGTTTACGTTATCTCGATTGACGAAGAAAAAGAGGCTATCAAGAAGCAATTTGTAAAATTGTAGATTTTAGTCTTTAGATATAAGGCCCGTGCAGCAATGCACGGGCCTTTTTTGTTAAAAAATGCTATGATAAGGGTGTCATGCAACTATTCCTATAGTTTTTGCTAAATTGCTGAATGTATAATTAGTAAAGTCTTTGGCGTTATTCGGAAGGTTGAATATGATTTTAAAGCGAAGAGAAAAAGGGACTCAACCCCTTGTTGATATTCTTGTGTTGAAGAATGGAGGCTTAAGTCCAGTAGAAAAACTTAGGGCAATAGCATCGTACATCAGACCTAAAAATGCATACGATATCAAGGACGCCGAGTCGCGATTGTTGGACTTGATTGTTCTTCTCGAAAGTAACTCGGTAGCACATCTCGCATTTAAGCGGTTGGTGTTTTGTGTATTCCTAACATCGAATATTACAGATGCAATGGCCAACAGTGGGATGGCCGAAAGTGACAGTGTGGTGTATGAGTTCATGCGGAGAGTGGGGCACAAAATTATACCTCCGTTAAAGGATAAAAAGAGCGTTGGCTGGCAAATTAGCAACATATTTAATAAGTCCAACGATTTTGTTTGGGTTAAAGGTGTGGACACATCCCTATGGGGCCGACTTTTTTATTCGCTTAACTTAACTATAGATATCAGAAGCTATAAGCTGCAAGAACAGCTATGCAATTCACTTGTGGTTCTTTCATACCGGTTAGTTGCTTTGGGCCTAGAGAAGAGTATAGTGGAAAGGTTGGCCGATAATGGTGGACTTAACTCCTCGTTTGTTGCTCAGCGGAAGCTAGTGGATGAGTTTCTAGAAGCACAGCATACCGATAACGTTTCGAATGAAGTTGTGAAGTTGATTGGTGCACTCGAAATGTGTGCTGAAGGGCTGGACAGGGTAAAGGCAGGCAACGTTATCCTTGGAACCAGCATGCGCGAAACTCACTTGTTGGAGCGAATGTCTACTATTATTCATCGCATGAGGGTGCTTGTATCGCTGCTGAGCAATGATAATCGGATGGAGATACCTGCGCTTGTTAATTTCTTTCGAATGGTAGTGGAGAATGAGATTACGCAGAATAGTATTCGCAGCTACCTAAGTGTTACCTCCAAAGATCTTGCTTTCCAAATTTCGGAAGCGGGTATGAATACAGGAGAGCACTATATTACCTCTACCGCAAAGGAATATTGGCACATGTTTACTTCTGCGCTAAAGGGTGGTGCTTTTGTTTCTGGAATTGCTTTGCTTAAGAGTTTACTTCATCATCTGATGCTTGCTCCATTTTGGGAGGCATTCAGCTATGGGGTGAACTATGCTGTTGGTTTCGTGACCCTACAGGCCAATGGAGGAACCCTTGCCACCAAACAGCCGGCAATGACTGCTTCTGCGGTTGCCGGAGCACTAGATAGTCGATCAGGCGAAAATAACATGGCAGAGTTAGCCATTACCCTGTCGAAAGTGTTGAGGAGTCAGCTAGCATCGCTTATGGGAAACGTTCTCGCTGTTTTTCCTGCTGCAATGGTCATTGCTTTTGTGTGGAACTTGGTTTTTGGACAGAACCTTGTGGAAGGTGTTACGGCTCAGTCGTACCTCGATCAGCAAAATCCGTTATCTAGCTTGTGTTGGTTGTATGCTGCTATTGCCGGAGTGTTCTTATTCCTTTCGGGAATAATTTCAGGTTACTTCGAAAATTATATAGTTCATGGCAAAATTGCTCAGCGTTTAAGAGAGCATCCTGCATATAGCGGTAAAGTGATTAATCGATTTGCCGGATACTTAGAGCGTAATATTGGAATGCTAGCCGGAAATATCTCTCTTGGCTTTTTTCTCGGTTTTGCTGCTTTTTTTGGAGATATTTTTGGGCTTCCGTTCGATATACGCCACGTGACATTCGCTACAGCCAATATTGCCTTTGGGCTGGTTGGACTTGGGTTTAATGTGCCGGTGTCGGAGTTCTTGTGGCTTATCGTTGGCATTATTCTCATAGGCCTTTTCAATTTGCTGGTTAGTTTCTCGCTTGCTTTTTATGTTGCCATGAAGTCGCGTGGGGTTACCTTCCGCGATTATCGCACGTTGGTGTTATACCTCAAACGTTTATTGTTGCGGCACCCTCTCGATTTTGTTTTTCCACCCAAGAGTGATCGTAATGCAAAGGATCTGGAGTAGTTGTTGTCGTTCTACGTTTACTGATTTTGGTTGGAGTGGTGCATGAACATACCTCATTATTTCCTGTTGTTTTGAAACCGTTAATGTGCCATTGCCATGAAGTATGAAGTGCCGAAAAAGAAGGTGTCGTTACCCGGATTACGCAACCTGTTTAAGCTATATCGCTACTTAAAGCCATACCGATTGGAGTATGGAATAGGGTTGCTGTTTCTTTTGGGGTCAAGCACTGCTAGTTTAGCATTCCCAAAGTTGTTGGGCGAACTAGTCGATGTAGGTCACAAGGGTAACCTCGCTGCAGAGATAAATCGCATTGCGTTGCTATTGGTAGTTGTTTTGCTTGCTCAAGCACTCTTCTCCTACTTTCGGGTTGTCTTGTTCAATAGGGTAGCAGAGAAAACTCTTGCAGATCTTCGTCAGAGCACATTCAACCATCTGATTCGTCTTCCGATGAAATTCTTTCAACAGCGAAGGGTAGGGGAACTCAATAGCCGCATATCGTCTGATATCACTTTGCTTCAGGATGCTCTCACCACAACGCTTGCCGAATTTATACGACAGATTATAATTATTGCAGGAGGGGTTACGTTGCTAATGCTAACTAGCTTTAAGCTCACCCTCTTTATGTTGGCCGTTGTGCCTCTTATTATGATACTCGTTGTGGTGTTTGGCCGCTATATTCGAAAGTTGAGCAAGTTGGCTCAGAGTCAAGTGGCAGAGAGCAACACGGTAGTAGAGGAGACACTTCAGGGAATTCAAAGTGTGAAGGTGTTTACCAACGAGTTTTTCGAGATGATGCGCTACCGTAAAATTACCAAGGAGATTGCGGTCACCGGTATTAAGAATGGTAAACTTCGTGGTGCATTCTCTTCGTTTATTATTCTGGGATTGTTTGGGGCGATGGTCGCTGTCATTTGGCAAGGAGCGCTAATGTTGGGTACGGGCGAGCTGGCCACCGGCGAGTTGTTTTCGTTCGTTATCTATTCCGGATTTATTGGAGGAACCATAGGTGGAATGGCCGATGTGTTTGCCCGGGTTCAGAAATTTATAGGAGCAACTGAAGATCTTCTTGAGATATTTAATGAAGAGGTAGAACCTGTAGAGGAGGTTGTTGCACCAGCAGGCGATCAGGTGCTGCATGGAGGCATTGAACTTAGTAACCTCTCTTTTACCTATCCGTCGCGGAGTGATATGGAGATTTTGCACGACATATCGGTATCTATTCCACCGAACAAGTTGGTTGCTCTAGTTGGTCCTAGTGGAGCAGGTAAAAGCACGCTTGTTTCTCTCTTACTTCGACTGTATGACCCAACGTCTGGTGTCATTCTTTTCGATGGAAAGGATGGCTGCTCGTTGCCAATTTCAGTGCTGCGAAGCCAAATGGCAATAGTGCCTCAGGATATCTTTCTTTTTGGTGGAACAATTCGCGAAAACATAGCTTACGGAAAACCTGATGCTACCGAGGAGATGATTGTTGAGGCCGCTCAAAGAGCTAATGCTTGGGAGTTTATTGTACAGTTCCCCGAAGGGCTCGATACCATTGTTGGAGAACGAGGCACCCAGCTATCGGGTGGTCAGCGGCAACGAATTGCAATAGCGAGAGCGGTACTCAAGAATCCACGCATCCTTATCCTCGATGAGGCAACATCTTCACTCGATTCCGAATCGGAGCGGTTGGTGCAAGATGCGCTTGAAAAATTGATGCGAGGGCGTACTTCTATTGTTATTGCCCACCGGTTTTCTACCATTCGCCAGGCCGATATTATTCTAGTAGTAAACCAAGGTCGATTAGTTGAACAGGGAACCCACGAAGAGTTGTTACAACTTGATAACGGGCTCTATCGTAATTTAAGTGAGCTGCAAGGTGCCGGTAGTTAGTGTAGTTTTAAATATTTCTTTGACCGCTAATGACCCATGCTATAATTTGTTATACAAAATTCTATCTTTGCGACCGAATTAAACAACTCTACGTTAATGGAAAAAAAGAATGCTAACCCCGCCGTTGTAGGCCTCGCTGGCTTCGGATTAACTACACTTCTTCTTCAATTTCACAACATCGGGCTAATTGGATTGGGCCCAGTTGTTGCAATGGGATTTATCTTTGGAGGATTGGCTCAGATGATTGCCGGCTTTCAAGAACAAAAAATGGGCAACAACTTTGGCTATAGCGCCTTTGTTGCTTACGGTTCTTTCTGGATTGGCTTAGGAATTATTTGGTTGCTCAACTTCTTTGAGGTTTACAAGTCGAGCCATACCGATGTTGGTTACTACCTTCTTGCATGGATGCTCTACACCGTAATCATGTTTATTGCTTCGCTTCGTGTTCACAAAGCAATGGCTGTAACTTTTGGTTTGTTAACTGTAGGTTTCCTACTTTTGATTATTGGCCACTTTGGTGATCCTATTTTCAACGTTGTTGCCGGATACGAGCTTATCTTCTGTGCCCTTTCTGCTTGGTATATGATGGCTGCCATCATCATCAACGATTTGGCCGGAAAAACAGTGCTCCCTTTTGGTGCTGCCTTTGTAAAGTAAACTACTAATTGTTACAAAATACAACGCCCACTAACAAAAGTTAGTGGGCGTTTATTTTATGTGTAGTTTGTTATTCTCTCGAAGAGCAGCTGCCACCACCACATCCGCAAGAGGTTCCCTTGCCGTTTAACGTTGGACTACTACTGCAAGAACCACCCGAAAATTTTGCGTTTTTCTTGAATAATAGCCTTATCGACATGGCTGCAATGAAAATTGCAACCAGCACCATTACAATTGCTATAAGTTTTAATGCTACCATCTTTGTCAGTTTTTTCTACTAACCTTGAATGATGGAAATTGTTCGAAATGGCTATGTCTTTGGTACATCATCAAAAACAGGGCAGCTGCCCCCGCAAGAGCTGCATGCTTCATCCTTCGATAGTTTGCCCAACTTTCTCAGCAGCAGGAGTTCTTCGGTTCGGGTGCACTGAATTCCACGCTTGCGCATCTCTTTGTTATGACCCACCTCCGTCTCAGGGAACTTTTTCTTTAGAAAAAATATGTTGAACCCCAATCCAATAAATACAAGGGCTATAAGCACTATTGCTATACCTATTAGCTTTAGTATAACCATCACTTTTTTTTGCAAAGGTAGGGTTTTTAAATAGAAGTCGGAAGTTGATTTGCTAATGTGCTAAATTGCTAATCTGCGAATGACGTTCTAATGAACTGAACTCAATTATTCGATTTAACTTTTAACGCTATAAAAGCTAAACAAAACTTCCCTCTTTGGGTTTATAGGGCAATAGAAAACGGTTGCAATAAGGGTTTATATTACTTTTTGAAAATATATCTCCATGAGAAAGTTTAGTAAAGAAGAGGTTTTAAAGGACTTTTACACGGGATGGCTCAGCCGTCAAATCTCCACACTTGGGCGTAAGGAGGTGCTCAACGGAAAAGCAAAGTTTGGCATTTTTGGCGATGGCAAGGAGTTGGCGCAGCTTGCGTTAGCAAAGAATTTCAGGAATGGCGATTGGCGGTCGGGCTACTATCGCGATCAAACATGGATGATGGCGGCAGAAATTTATACTGCTGAGGAGTTCTTTGCTCAACTTTACGGTCAAACAGAGGTGGAGCAAAACCCGGGAAACGCAGGTAGGGTTTTTAATAACCATTTTGCTACACGAAGCCTTAATGCGGATGGTAGCTGGAAAAACCTTATGGCGCAGAAAAACTCTTCCGCAGATATTTCTCCAACCGCTGGGCAGATGCCTCGCTTGTTGGGGCTTGCCTACGCTTCGAAACTATACCGCAATATTAAGGAGGTAAATGGCGAAACCAACTTTACGAATAATGGCAATGAGGTGGCATTTGGAACAATTGGCGATGCCAGCACTTCCGAAGGTCATTTTTGGGAAACCATGAATGCCGCAGGAGTTCTTCAGGTGCCAATGGTTATGGCTGTTTGGGACGATGGTTATGGTATTTCTGTTTCTCGCGACGTGCAAACAACCAAGAGCAGCATCTCCGAAGCGCTTAAGGGATTTGAAAAAGGTAAAAATGATAAGACCGGGTTTTTGATATATAAAGTCCGTGGATGGAACTATCCCGAAATGGTTGAGGCATTTGCAGAAGCTGTTGAGAGATCCAGAAAGGAGCATGTGCCTGTATTGCTTCACGTGGTGGAGATTACGCAACCTCAGGGGCACTCAACTTCCGGCTCTCACGAGCGATACAAAAACAAGGAGAGGCTCGAATGGGAAGTTGAATACGACTGTTTGGTGAAGTTTAGGCACTGGATAGAGACTCAAAAAATTGCTACGGCTGAGGAGTTAGACGCTATTATTGCCAAGACTGAAGAGGAAGCCAAGGTGGCAAAAAATACAGCATGGAAAAAGTATGTTGAACCAATTAAGGCTGAGCGAGACAATCTGGTAAGGATTATCGACAATCGCTCCTGCATGTGCAAGCGCGAACACGTTGATAAAGTTGGACAACTTACTCAGGAGTTGAAGCGGATTGCTAACCCAATTCGCAAGGATAACTTGAGCACTGCAAAGCGAATTCTTCGCCATGTTTGCACCGATTGTTCTATTCGTGAAGAGTTGCAGAACGATCTTGGTTCCTGGCTAAAAGCAAGTATTGAAGATGGGAAAGATCGATATAGCACTTTGTTATATTGTGAAAACGAACGTTCTGCATTAAAGCAAAAGGTTGTAGCACCAGCTTATAATGCCGATTCGCCAATGGTGAACGGCCGTGAGATTCTCCGTGATAACTACGAGAAACTCTTTGTTAAGCATCCGCAGCTGGTTGTTTTCGGCGAAGATGTTGGTAAAATTGGTGGTGTAAACCAAACCTACGAAGGGCTTCAAGAGAAGTTCGGTGAGCATAGAGTTACCGACTCCGGAATTCGCGAAACATCAATTATAGGACAAGGTTTGGGACTTGCGCTCCGAGGACTTCGGCCCATAGCTGAAATTCAATACTTCGATTACCTGCTATACGGACTTCAAACCCTTAGCGATGATGTTGCAACAACGCTCTGGCGTACAAAGGGAGGACAAAAGGCTCCGCTGATTGTGAGCACCCGTGGCCATAGGCTCGAGGGGGTTTGGCATTCGGGATCTCCGTTGAGTATGGTAATTAATTCGATTCGAGGAATGTATGTTTGCGTTCCCCGCAATATGACTCAAGCGGCGGGCTTTTATAATACATTACTTCAGGCCGACGATCCTGCTTTGGTTATTGAGCCTCTCAATGGCTATCGTTTAAAAGAGAAGCGTCCGGAGAATCTGGGTGAGTACACGGTGCCACTTGGAGTTCCTGAGGTTTTGACGCGAGGCACGGATGTTACCTTAGTAACCTATGGCTCTTGCGTAAGAATAGCACAAGATGCGGTGGAGCAGCTTAGCGAATTCGGCATTTCGGTGGAACTTATCGATGCACAAACGCTGCTGCCATTCGATATTCATGGCGTAATTATTGATTCGCTTAAGAAGACGAGTCGGATAGTATTCTTTGATGAGGATGTTCCTGGTGGAGCCTCAGCATATATCATGCAAAAGGTCCTCGAGGAGCAGAAGGGTTTCCGCTATCTCGACTCAGAACCACTTACCGTGACAGCAAAGGAACATAGGCCTGCTTATACTACTGATGGCGACTACTTCTCCAATCCTAATTCAGAGGATGTATTTGATGCTATTTATGCCATGATGCACGAGGTTAATCCGAAGCGTTATCCTAAACTTTACTAAGCATTAGCTTGCATAAGAGACCTGAAACGGAAGCGCATAGCGCTTCCGTTTTCTTTATTCGTTTTGTTGTTGCGGTTGGTCTTTTTTTTAGTGTCCTCTATTCATTTGAGCGACAGATAGCGGAGTTTGCTTTGTAAAACATCATGAATACTAAATTGAACGTACAATTTGGTCTTATTCTCTGGTTTGTTCCCGAAAAAACATTAATTTGCTTAAGAAACCGAATGAGTATGAAACTAGAGAAGCATAATTTCTTTAAGGTAGAACACGAACGTATTGAGCCGGCCGAGGGACGAGTGTTAGTTTCGGACCCTGGCCTCAGCGATTTTTATTTCTCTCGTTCGGTTGTGCTATTGACCGAACATAACGAAAAGGGCTCAATTGGGTTTGTGCTAAATAAGCCTGTGCAAGCTTCCTTGACAGAACTACTTGAGGGGTTTCCCCCGTTTCAGGCAAATATTTCTATTGGAGGACCCGTTAATCCTAACAGCGTTCACTACTTGCATACACTTGGTATGGTGGTTTCCGGATCGTCCCATCTTTTTGGAAATCTCTTCTGGGGAGGCGATTTTGATGAATTAAAGGAGCTTATTCGTGCAGGAAAGGCTAGCTCGAAACAGGTTAAATTTTTCTTTGGATATTCCGGCTGGGCTGCAAACCAGTTGAAAAACGAGATGTCAACTGATTCTTGGGTTGTAACAACACTTGATGCCGAAGAGATTATGGATGCTGGACACGATTTGTGGAAAAATACCGTGGAAAAGTTAGGCGAAGAGTTTCGAGTTTGGCTTAATTATCCAGAAAATCCAAGTATGAACTAATCGCCAAACGTCTCTCTATTCAGAATAAAATTGATTTTTTTTGCATAGGAGCAAAAGAATCGCCGATCTCTAAAGCCCATAACCCAGCGTAGTCCCGTTACTGCATTTGTTAGGAATATTTCATCCGCCGCCAAAAGGTTCGCTTCAACTAAAGAGGCGTTATCGTTTACAGCTAGCCCGACTTTGGGAGCCAATTCAATTACTTTTTGTCGCATTACTCCAGCAACACATCCATCCGAAAGTCTTGGCGTATATAGGTTGCTACCCTTTACTATAAAAATGTTTGAACTGGTTGCTTCAACTATTTTTCCTTCAGTGTTAAGGATGATGCAGTCGCCCAACCCCTTGCTTTGCTTATATCTGGCAGCCATTACAAACAGTAGTGCATTCGCTGTTTTGTATGGCGAAAACATATTTTGTGGTTTTGTGGTTTCGGTGTAAATGTCAATAAATAAGCCTTTCTCGTTAAGGACATATTTTTGATGCTCTAGCGGTGTTGCCTCAATGGTAAACGAAACCTCGTCGGTGGCAGGCGTGTATAATCCGCCATCATTACGGAAAACTGAGAGTCGAATCCTCGCGCTACCGAAAATTCTTGTTTTATTAAGCAGCTTAACGATTAGCCCATAAAGCTGTTCTTGGTCGAAGTAGGGCGGAACGCGCATGCCAAGCATTTCCATACCAGCCATTAGCCTACGAAAGTGGAGGTGGAAATGACGCGGCTCCGTTCCAAAGGCGTGGATTGTTTCAAAAAGCGCATCCCCATAGCTGAAACTTCGGTTTTGAAGCATCAGCAGCGGCTTGCCCGGGTCGAAAAACTCTCCGTTTAGGCAGCACCAACTTTTGTATGTGGATGGATTTTCCATTAAGGGATATCCTTAATACCGTCAAGTAAATTTCCGTTGGTTTTTACGCGAATTCCTTTAACACCGGCAGCGGCTGCTGCTTCAATGTCGCGGGGACTGTCGCCTATTAAATACGAAGCGTTTAAGGCAATGTTATAGCGGGCGGCAGCTTTTTCAATCATAAATGGTTGAGGCTTGCGGCACAAACATTTGCTGGTGGATTCGTGATGAGGGCAGTAGTAAATCTCGGTGAATTTAACTCCTACCGTTGCAAGTATCGACTCCAACTTACAGTGGAAACGGTCGACCTGCTCACGAGTATACTCACCTCTACCAACTCCTCCTTGATTGCTTATTACAATAAGTAGATAGCCTTTGTCTTGCAGAATTTTCAAGGCTTCCGCGACTCCCGGGTTCAGAACAAGGTCCTCAACCCTGTATACATAGTAATGCCCCTCATCGCTGTTGAGCACTCCATCCCTATCTAAAAAAACAGCCTTTTTCATTGCTAAAAACCTAATCCGGCTAAGAAAATTGCTAGAAGTTTTGGGTTTATTAACATGGGGAAAACAAACCCAAAAACTGCCCCGGCAAAGTGAGCATCGTGGTTAATGTTGTCGTTGCTTTTTTTGCTCATGTAGCTGGAATATACCAAATACAATACACCAAATACAATTGCCGGTATTGGAATAATGAAAAACAGGGATAGCATTTGCAGCGGAGCAAAAAATATAGATGCAAATACTACTGCCGATACTGCTCCCGATGCGCCAATGGAGATGTAGTAAGGGTTGTCCTTCTGTTTCTGAATGGTTGTTAGCGTTGCAATTACAATGCCTCCAATGTAAAGAGTTAAAAAACTAACTATGGCAGACCCAATCATACCCTGCTCTTGGATTTGGCTAAAAACACTTTCGACAAAACTTCCAAAGGAGTATAGGACAAACATGTTTACTCCAAGATGGAGGTAATCGGCATGCAGAAAGGCATGAGTGAATATTCTATAGTATTCCTTTTTGTGTACAGTTCGGTAAGGCATCAAGCTAAGCTTGTCGAATATATCCCTGTTGGTTAGTGCCCAATAGGAAATGGCTACCGTTAAAACAATAATTATTACAGTTATGGAGATTGTCATCGGTGTTTAGAATAAAATTTTCAGGAGAAGTTCTTTTAGTAACTCTCCATCCGAAGTGGAATTTCCTCCCCAGCCCTTCGATTTCATATCGTATTCGCGGAGAAGGTTTATTACTTGCACTGTTTTTGTTGCCGGATAGTTTTGAGCAGCAACTTTATAGTCGTTTACAAAGAATGGATTAATCTTTAGCTTTGCAGCCACACTCTCTTTCGACTTATCTTTCAGCATGTGGTAAACAAGCACTTTTGAAAAGTGGTTGAAGAGCGAAATGATTGTCAAGACAAGCGGGTTGTCCTTAGGGTTTCGAGCAAAGTAGTCTGCAATCATCATTGCTTTATGCATCTCTCTGTTCGAAATTGCCTTGTTTAGTTCAAACGTGTTGTAATCCTTGCTTATCCCAATGTTTTGAACAACGTTGTCGTCGTTTATTGATTTGCTCCCTGCTGGTAGGGTAATCATTAGCTTCTCCAGCTCGTTGGCAATTTTGGAGAGGTCGTTGCCTAAATATTCCTTAAGTAAAAAGGCCGCCTTTTCCGATATGGTAATCTCTTTTGTTTTCAAGAAGGTCGTGATCCATTGCGGTATATCGCTGTCGTATAGTTTTCCCGATTCGAAAACCTCCCCAATCTCAGCTGCTTTTTTGAGAAATTTGGTTCGCTTGTCAATGGGTTTGTGCTTTGCAGCAATTACCAAAATAGTCGATTTTTGTGGTGCTTGCACATACATCTCAAGTTCCGCAATTGCTTTAAGATTTTGGGCTTCCTTCACAATTATCACCTGATGGGTTGCCATCATGGGGAACTTACGTGCAGCATTTATTATTGTGGGCACATCAACATCTTTTCCGTAAAGCGTAAGCTGGTTAAATGCTTTATCCGCATCTGAAAGGACATTGTTCGCAATGTAGTTGGTTACCTGGTCGATGTAGTAGGCTTCTTCTCCCATTAGTACGTAAATGGGCTTGTAGATCTTCGCTTTAAGATCCTTCATTATCCGTTGGTATTCACCTACTGCATTAGTCTTTGCCATAAAACGCTAAAATCTCAAATGTTTTACGGATTCGCCGTTGTTAATTATCTCTTCCATTGCCTCTAATCCAATTCTTAGGTGATCTTCAACAAAGCTATCATTTACTTTCTTGTCGCTTTCTGAAGTCTTTACACCCTCCGAAATCATGGGTTGGTCAGTAACCAATAGCAATGCTCCTGTGGGTATTTCGTTGGCAAATCCCACCACAAAAATAGTTGCAGTTTCCATGTCTATTGCCATGGCTCTGGTTTTTGTCAGGTAGGTTTTAAACCGGTCATCGAATTCCCAAACCCTACGGTTGGTTGTGTAGACTGTCCCGGTCCAATAATCTCTCCCGTTGTTTCGAATGGAGGAGGAGAGGGCGCGCTGCATGTTAAAGGCAGGAAGCGCCGGAATTTCCGGAGGCAAGTAATCGTTTGATGTTCCATCACTACGGATGGCTGCAATAGGAAGAATAAGGTCGCCAAGGCTATTCTTTTTCTTTAATCCACCACATTTACCAAGGAAGAGAACGGCCTTTGGATGAATGGCGCTCAGCAGATCCATGATTGTGGCTGCATTGGGGCTACCCATTCCAAAGTTTATCATGGTTATGTTTCCGGCAGTAACCGCAGGCATATTTGCCGATGGGTCGTGAACGCTCACATTATTCCATTCGCAAAACAGATGAAGGTAGTGGTTGAAGTTTGTTAAAACTATATGTGAACCAAATTCTTCAAGTGCCATGCCTGTATATCGAGGTAGCCAGTTTTCCACAATTTCTTCTTTTGTCTTCATAAAATCGGCTTCTGTATTAATTAAACAAAGGTAACTCTTTTCTTTTTCTTTGGTTGTTGATGTCCTAGTCCGTGCAGCCTTAAATGCAAAATCTGCTATTAACCAAAGTAGTAGTGCTTTCGTATTGGGGCGCTAATTGTCCATGTGCATGCAACACCTTCTTCGAATTCGACCCAATTGCCGGGGCCAAAGCTAATGCTGTTTCCCTCTGTATATATTACTGTTGCTTGCCCTTCGAGAATGAAGCATGTTTCGCGCTCTTCATAATGCCAAGGAAATACAGAAACCTCTTTAGTCCATATGGGCCAATTTTGTGCCTTTGCTTTTTCGTTCTCCGAAGGCATTCTAACTTTCATCTTCATGGTTTATCTGCATGTTAAGTTCTTTTAGCAATAGTATAAAATTTTTTTTCTCTTTGGTTTTTATTTCCTTTGAATAGTTAAAGATTTGCAATGATTCAGTTGAATTTGCCTCCGTGTGACCTCAATATTCGTGACCTTTCAACGGGTCAGGAGATATTTGATTCTTTTCGAAAGAGGTTTGTTGCCTTAACGCCCGAAGAGTGGGTTCGGCAAAACTTCTTAAACTTCTTAGTCTATCACATGGGTTATCCTAAGGGATTGGTTGCTGTTGAGAAGCAACTTAAGTTAAATGGGCTTACCAAACGCTGCGATATTCTTGCATACTCGAAGGTGGGCAATCCAGTCCTATTGATAGAGTGCAAGGCTCCATCGGTTGTGCTAACCAATGAGGTCTTTGCCCAAGTTGCACGCTACAACCTTACGTTGAAGGTTCCCTTTTTAGCAATAACCAACGGTTTGTCGCACTATGCGGCCCGTATTTCCTTTGCGGATAGTAAGTTTGAACTTCTATCCGCATTTCCATCGTATGAACTCGTTGCTGTTGAATAACATTTTTTATTGGTGGTGCTCATAAATCTCTAGATGTGAATATGTTTAAAGGTTAATATCTTGATGTGTTTCAAGAATTGAACCTTTTTTTTAATGGCTTTTTAACAATCGATTGCGCCAAAACATTTTTTCACTACTTTTCGACGGCTTAATTTTTTAAGTAAAAGAGATTATGGATTGTAAGTTAGATGATTACTTTAGTAAATTCCGCCAGAATATTGTCGGAATCGATGCCGTTTACGAATCACCTTATGGCCAGAAAAAAGTAGTGTATGCCGACTGGATTGCTAGCGGTAGGCTATATGGACCTATTGAGGACAAGATGCTTAATGTATTTGGACCTATGGTTGCAAATACACATACCGAAAGCAGCGAAATGGGACGGTTTATGACTGAAGCTTACCATTTTGCTCTCCATGAAATTAAGCGTCACGTTAATGCAAATTCTAACGATGTAATTATTATGGCCGGTTTCGGTATGACCTCTGCCATCAATAAGTTTCAACGAATTCTTGGGCTTAAGCATCTAAGTGTCCGGTTTGCTTCACCAGATGAGCGTCCGGTTGTTTTTGTAACCCACCTTGAGCACCACTCTAATCACACATCGTGGTACGAAACTAACGTGGATGTGGTGGTGGTTGAACCAGATGAAAATTTGCTGGTTTCTCCCGAGAAGTTGAGAGAGGCTATTGAACCATATAAGAAAAGACCACTCATAATTGGATCTTTTAGCGCTTGTTCGAACGTAACCGGAGTATTCACTCCATACCATAAGCTTGCTGCAGTAATGCACGAAGCAGGAGGTTACTGCTTTGTCGACTTTGCTGCTTCTGCACCGTATGTTACCATGGATATGCATCCAGAAAATGAGGCTGAGCGTTTAGATGCAGTGTTCTTCTCTCCGCATAAATTTTTAGGCGGTCCGGGGACTTCAGGCGTATTAATTTTCAACTCTACCCTTTATAAAAATCGCGTTCCCGATCAGCCGGGTGGTGGTACCGTAGACTGGACCAACCCGTGGGGTGAGTATAAGTATATTGACGATATCGAACGGCGTGAGGATGGTGGAACCCCCGGTTTCCTTCAAGCAATCAGGGCCGCATTGGCCATCAGACTAAAGGAGGAGATGGGTGTTGAAAATATTAGGAAAATCGAGCACGATTTGGTTAACTACGCTCTACAGAAGCTCGATTCTATTACTCGTATTGTTAAGCTTGCCGATAACTGCAGAAGTCGGATAGGTGCAATTTCGTTCTACATGAAAGATGTTCACTACAACCTTATTGTTACCTTGCTTAGCGATAGGTTTGGTATTCAAATGCGTGGTGGTTGTGTGTGCGCCGGAACGTATGGTCACTTTCTTCTTCATGTAACTAAGGAGCAATCGCACAACATCACCGATATGATTTCGCACGGCGATTTGTCGCAAAAGCCGGGCTGGGTTCGTTGGTCCATTCATCCAACTACCACAATGGCCGAGGTTGATTATATTTTGGATGCCTTAAAACAAATTGCAGAGAATGCAGAGTTGTGGATGAAGGACTATACCTACTGTAAAAAGTCAAACGAGTTCTGCTACACAGGAATGAATAAGAAAGAATCAATCCCAATGGATAAAGTCTTTACCCTATAATACCCAAACCTAACCTAAACCTAGAGAGGCCTGCATCACCTAAGTGCAGGCCTCTCATTTTTTTTATGATTATGCTAGTTTATTCTGTTCGATGTGAGTGGGTTTATCAGTTGAAGCATTAGCTCATCCATCCACCCGTTTTTACTCTTTAGCCATTGCTCTTTTATACCGATAATCTTAAAGCCCGCCTTCTGAAATATTTGGATGCTGGGTGTGTTTGATGCTGCAATGTTGCAGTAAAGTTGGTGGAGTTGTAGTGTCTCAAAGGCATATTTGGTAAGCAAACGAATAGATTCACTTGCATAGCCTTTATTCCGCTCCTCTGCATTGTGTATTAGAATGCCTATTCCTGCTCTTCCATGAAATGGATCAAAGTCAAAAAGATCAATTGCTCCAACGGCAGTATACATTAATGCACTTTGATCTTTGGCTTCAATGATAAGCCTAAGCTGTTTTATCTCGTAGATGTCGAGGTGGGCCGATTCGATATATTTTTTTAGAACATACTTAGAAAAAGGTGCAAGAGTATTGCTCACTGCCCATATTTCCATATTGTTTTCCCAACTGTAAAGTAAGTCTATATCGCTAGGCTCAATTGCTCTAAGTCGAATATGTGCACTTTGAAGTGAGTTTTCCATAATCACATCTATTTAACTCGGCTCATACTTGTTACGAATGCATCGGGGTAAATTGGTGTTACTTTTTGCTTCAAATCTAG
>JACCEE010559284.1_pt1 | contig 26686 bp, 15 predicted proteins | sample 7449931 | NCBI WGS metagenome assembly JACCEE01 (sample SAMN15323457, study PRJNA562643) | freshwater metagenome | isolation source: river surface water | place: USA:Blue River Watershed | collected 2017-08-19 | reverse complement strand
TAGATAAAAAGAAAAAACACTCCCGATTTTTTATCCCACTTTTTTACTCTATTCACTTTTTAAAAGCAGTGAATTCCATATATTTGTCCTTATTGTCTTCCAAAAATCACCCAATGAAATTGAAACCGAAGAAAAGAGTAATCTACCAAATCTCACACAGACTCAAAGAACTTGATAATGAGGACTTATCTAACAAAAAAATCATTTCTGAAACCACTTTTTCTGAAGAAGGGATTCCTATAGAAGAGATTGGTTACGACGCTTTTGGTAACGTTGAACAGAGAAGTTTTTTAAAAATTGAAGATGGACTAAGATTACAAAGTACTTTTGAAGACAATGTCATGGAGACGAAGGAAGATCGTTTTTATGAGTACAATGATCGACGTCAAATAATCAAGATGGTCCATCAATTTGATGATGGATCGACCACGGAAACGCTTTTCACCTACGATGAGAAAGGTCGTTTGAGTCAAGAGATGTTGATAGATAGTGATGAAGATTCAACCATAACAAAAAACTACATCCGCAGCAGTGATCAAAATTTAAAGATAGTGACCACTAATGAAGAGGATGAAATCCTTTCTGAAGAGATTATCGAATTCAATCAACAACAGAATGAAACCTCTCGTATAGAAATTAGCGAAGGGCAAAAAAACGAAAAATTATCTTTTTATGATGAATTGGGAAGACTAACCCAAGAAAAGCTGATCGTCAATGGCCGATTGGTTGAAAAATTAACGAAAGAGTATACTGAAACTGGATATTCAGAGAAAAAAGAAGATATTCAGGGCATCTACCTTACAACGGTTGAACTTGACCAAAAAGGCCGCGAGGTTTTCACTGAGAGAAAGCTACTTAATGGAAAGCTAATAGACTCTCAGAAACATGAATACGATGATAACGATTATCATCAGAGTACTACATCCATGAAATATGATCCGCAAACAGATACTATTTCTTCCTATACGTTGCTTTACAGTTACGAATACTACTAAACAAAAGATACAACCTTAGACTGCTTTTGCTTGTCTAAATTTAGAGCCTCTTGTCATTATCAATTTCTTTGGCAAATAGTGATATACGAATCGAAGATAAAATATGTACTCTTTTTTGGGCTAATGTTTGCTACTTTGGTCTCTTATTCTTTTTCAAAGGATAACGAGAATCTTTTTGGTTTTGGAAGGGAAGACATCAGCAGTATTCTTTATACGAATCAGCCACAATCTGACAAAGTATCTAACAATACCCAAAAGGGAAAAAGGCTCGACAACTATATCGTGAAGTCTTTTAAGACATCCAATGGTTGGGGTTATCAGATCCTTAAAGACAAAAAGGTTTTGATTAACCAACCAACTATTCCTGTTATTGAAGGCAATAAAGCATTCTCTTCGAAAAAAGAGGCTCTTAAGGTTGCCAATCTGGTCAAAGTAAAACTAGAGAAGGGGCAATTCCCTCCCTCTGTTACCAAAAGCCAGATCGATAGTCTGAAAATAACCTATTGATTATATTTCCAATCCACGAATGAGGAACTGATGAAAACTATTAAAAGTCATTTTTACCTGCTTCTTTCCCTCATACTCCTCAAGGGAAGTCTTTTATTTGGGCAAGACACTTGGTTGCCGAAAACCTCACTTACAGGAGAATCACGACAGGGAGCTATAGCCTTTTCATTAAATGGGAAAGGATACCTCGGGCTGGGGTATAATGGATCTTACAAAAAGGATCTTTGGGAGTATGATCCTTTAACTGATTCTTGGACCCAAAAAGCTGACCTTCCTGGCTCAGGAAGAAGTGAAGCTGTTGTAATCCCTATCGGTAATGATGCACTCATAGCCACCGGGTACAATGGTAACTTCTTGAAGGATGTCTGGATCTGGTCTTCTACCAATAATACATGGGTTCAGAAAAATGATTTCACCGGTTCGCAACGACAAGGAGCCATCGGCTTTGCCCTTTCTGGTAATGGCTATCTCGGATTAGGCTACAATGGAACCTTCTTAAATGACTTTTATCAATACAATTCAGTTAATGATTCCTGGATTCCTAAATCTAATTATCCTGCAGGAGGAAGAGCCTTCTGTGCTTCATTCACAACCCTTACTCATGGATATGTTGGGTTAGGCTACAATGCCGGATACCAAAACCAGCTCTATGCCTATGATCCTGCTGCCGATAACTGGACTCAGAAAAGCAACTTCCCCGGGTCTGCAAGAGCTTTCACCGTCAGCTACACTCTTAACAACCAAGGCTGGATTGGAACAGGCGATGATGGGGTCTCTTCGCTTAATGATTTCTGGCTATACAATCCCTCTTTTGACGCTTGGGTTCAAAAAGCTTCTCTTCCCGGTCATGCTAGAAGACAAGCTGCTGCCTTCGTAATTGGAAATAATGCCTATGTTGTCTCTGGTGGTGATGCCGGACCAACCTATTTCAGGGATCTATGGCAATGGAATGGCGACTATTGCAATCTAAACATCCTTCCCGTCGTTCAACACCTAACTTGTCCTTCTGCCAACGATGGTTCTATTGCAGTCACCGCTTCTTCCTCCTATGCCCCTTATACCTTCAATTGGAACACAGGAAGCACAGCCTCCTCTTTAAACAATCTTTCACCAGGTACCTATTCCGTCAGTATTAAAGATGCTGCTAATTGTACCTACCAAGGCTCCTGGAAAATTGATGCCCCTACAGCAATCTCTTTCGGGGTTGATACCGCTACCTGGGGTATTACAAAAAAACTTGGAGGACTCGGTGAAGATGCCATTATCGCATCTCTTTTCGATGCTTCCGGAAACCATTATGTAACCGGGGTCTTCTCAGGAACAGCAACATTTGGAAGTAATACTTTAGTCAGCAATGGAGGTACGGATATCTTTCTTGCTGCCTACAACACAAGCGGTGTGGTTCAATGGGTCAGGCAAATTGGTGGCACAAACAACGACGCTCCGACTGCAATCGCCATAAATAAATCGGGAGAAATCACGATCTCAGGTTACTTTAATGACTATGCGTTGTTCGGAAACCTAACAAAAAACAGCCAGGGAGGTGAAGATATCTTCATCGCTCGTTACTCTAACCTTGGCTCTCAACTCTGGGTCAGAACGGCCGGAGGTGCTCTTAATGACAGAGCCGGAGGAATGTTTATTGATAACAACGACAACATATATCTTACCGGTTCTTTTGAAGGAGCTGCACAATTTGGAAACCAAACGCTTGTTGCCAATGGAGGAAAAGATATCTTCGTTGTAAAATGGAACAGTGCCGGTATTCCTGAATGGATCAATCAAGCTGGTACTTCCTCTACCGAAAGCGGTACTTCTATTGTTGCTGATAACTCCGGAAATGTATATGTTACCGGCACAATGCAAGGTTCCCTAACCATTGGAGCCACTACTCTCACCGGTGCAGGAGGAAACGATATCTTCTTGGCTGCTTTCGATAGATATGGATCGTCCTCCTGGGCAAAAAATGCTGGTGGTCCTTTCGATGATTATCCTTCTTCTCTGATCATTAACAACAATCAACTGGTCATCGGCGGATGGTATGGCAATACCGCCACCTTCGGATCTCAAACGCTCACCAGTGCCGGCGGATTAGATATCTTTGTCGCCGCATGGGCTCTCAATGGCAATGCCGCATGGGCTCTCAGTGCTGGTGGTTCAGGTGACGACAAAGGTTATGATCTAACCACCTTTGCCAATCATGAGATGTTCTTAACCGGATCTTTCTCGGGCACTGCAACCTTTGGTACTGAAACCTACACATCTAAGGGTGGCCTTGATCTGTTCGCAACCAGAATAAGCAAAACAGGATCTATTCTTCACACCATCACGCATGGCGGTATAGGAAATGAAGTTGCTTATACCATTTCTTCAAATTCTGCCTCAAGCATTCTGCTTGCAGGTAGCTTCACACAATCTCTTTACTTCGGATCAACGCTTATTGTATCATCTGGACAAGAAGACGGGTTCTGGACCAAAGCAGCTATTACCACCAAATACATTGCCCCTATAGTAAACAAGGTTACTTGTCCTGGCGGTAATGATGGTTCAATCTTCACTAAAGTGACTGGAGGAACCAAACCTTATGGGTACCTCTGGTCAACCGGAGCTGTAACCGATAGCCTTACTAATATCGCTACGGGAAACTATTCTTTAAGAATCACCGATGCAAATGGTTGTACAAAAGATACCACCTTTATAATTGGAACAGAAAACAACCCACCTGTTGCTCCTATAGTTGCTTCAACTAACCGTGATTACTTCTGTGAAACCGATGAAGGCAACATTACTCTTTCGGTAGCCGGAGGATCTGGAGATACTCTCAAATGGTATTTAGACAGCGCTTGTACCCAACTACTTGGATCAGGATCCCCATTTACCCTTCCTTCTCCGAGTATAACTACCGACTACTTTGCCCGCTGGGAGAATCCTTGTGGCGTATCTACGCCAACCCAGCTTACCGTTCATGTTTTATTAAAACCAACTGAAGCGACTTCAATTAGTAACAGTAATCCAGATGCCTGTGCAGGTATAGGAAACGTTACGCTCACCGTTACCGGTGGTTCAGGCGATATCTTCAGATGGTATACCACAAGTTGCGGCGGTAACTACTTCTCTGAAGGTAATCCTCTTTCAATAGGCACCCCACTTACTACCACCGTTCTTTACGGTCGATGGGAAAGTAGCTGCGGCGTATCAGAATGCAAACAGGTCATTGTACATGTCAATCCTCTTCCTGAAAAACCTACTAAAATCACGGCTTCTGAAGTTGCTATTTGTGCCGGAGAGACAACTCCTATCACCTTAACGGCAGTGGGAGGTACGGGTACAACCTTAAAATGGACTGCAGGAAGTTGCGGTTCGACCCCCATCTATATTGGTAATCCAGCGATTATTAACCCTCCAACAGTTACCACTACCTACTACGCCTACTATGAAAATAACTGCGCTACCAGCCCCTGCGATTCCATTGTCATCACAGTGAAACCGCTTCCCGTAGCTCCTACAAATGCAACTGCAAGCACCACCACCTTCTGTAAAGGAACCCTTCCAGACATCACCCTAACAGCTACCGGTGGCTCGGGCGAAACGGTCGTATGGTATACTGGTTACTGTGGTAGTAGTCAGATTGTTGGTTCAAATAGCCCATTAACAATTCAGGCTCCTTCAACTACGACTAACTACTTTGCTCAATGGACGAATGGTTGCGGTGCAAGTACCTGTGCCAATGTTCAGGTTGTGGTTAACCCAAAACCTGTTGCCTCGTTCTCCGGCTTAGAAGCTTATTATTGTGAAGGGGGCGATGCCGATACCTTACATGGAAACTTTACTACCGGTGGCACTTTCTCTGGAACTGGTGGTGTTAGCACAACCGGCGGTATTACTACATTTAATCCTGCCGGTCTAACCAATGGAGCCATATATTCAGTAACCTATACCTATACAGCTCCCAACGGTTGCTCAGATGATACTACCATGACCACCTTTATTAGAGAAAAACCCTTTGTTTCACTAATCGGTCTTGAGTCTTCCTATTGTTTAAACGATGAGAATGACAATATCAATGGAAACAAAGCACCCCAAGGTTATATAACTGGTACAGGTATTATTTCAACAGCGAATGGGGCTGCAGTATTCAGTCCAGCTACTGCCGGACCAGGAACTTATCCAATCACCTATTTTTATACTGACTATTATGGTTGCAGCAACTCTGCAGTACAGAATACGACTGTTTACGATTTGCCAGTAGTCTCCTTCACCGGTCTACCTGATACAGCCTGTATTGATGCAGGACTTCTTTCTCTGGTAGGAAATAATACCACCAACAGCTTCTTTGCTGGCCCCGGTATTGTAAATGGAGCCCCAGGCCAAGCAACCTTTGATCCTCAATCTGCTGGTATAGGTGGCCCTTATATGATAACCTACCAATATACCAATGCAAATAACTGTACAAATATTGCTGAGTTTGAAGTGACGGTTGCACCCCTACCTGAAGTCAACTTCAGCGGACTAGAAGCTTCGTATTGCTTTAATAGCCCCGTTGATTATCTATTTGGTAACCATACAACCGGTAGCTCTTTCTTCGGCCCTGGTATCACATCCAATACCAATGGAACTGCCACCTTTGATCCTGCAACCGCTGGAGCAGGTACACACACCATTGGATACACTTTCACAAGTTCGGAAGGATGCGATGATACCATCACGAAGACCGTTACCGTATTTCCTCCTACAAGTCTTAGCATTACAGGACTTGATGCGGACTACTGTATTGATGCGGATCCAGTTCAAATCATTGGTAATAAAATTCCATTTGGAGTATTTACCGGCCCTGGCATTACTGACAATGCCAATGGAACAGCCACTTTCACTCCTTCTCAAGCCGGTGTTGGGGGGCCATTAGCTATTGTCTACACCTTTACCTCCAATGATGGATGTGTAAATAAAGATACCTCCTTAACCACCGTTCATGCATTGCCACTCGTTGCGATTACTGGTTTACCAGCCCGTATTTGTGCTAATGCACCAGCTGTAACGATTAATGGTACCCCTACCCCTGGAGGCACATTCTCTGGCCCTGGTATTACCGATAATGCTAACGGGACAGCAACATTTGATCCAGCAGCTGCAGGAAGCGGAACACATACCATTAAATATAATTACACAGATAGCTTTAGTTGCGAAAATGAAGCCACGGCCACCATTATCGTCAACCCATTGCCAATACCTTTAATTGAAGGACTTGAGCAGTCATACTGTATCAATGCACCTAATGATACGCTTATTGGTAACTATATGCCTTTTGGTACCATATCCGGAACAGGTATAGAGAATCTAGGTATAGGTATGGGGGTCTTCAAACCGACCGTTGCTGGAGTAGGTGGTCCCTATGATATTACCTACAATGTAACCGACATAAACGGATGTCAAGCTGATTCGGTCTTTCAGACCACCGTTTATGCGCTACCTGAAGTCACCATTGCAGGATTAGATGCTAATTACTGTATTGATGACGAACCGGTTACTTTAACCGGAACCCCTGCTACCGGAGCCTTTACAGGAGCAGGGATCCAAGATAATGGAGATGGTACCGCTCTATTCACTCCTCAGAGTGCAGGTGCAGGGCTCTTTACCATTACTTATACAGCTTCAGATGTCAATTCGTGTTCGAACATAGCTACAGTTCAAACAAGTGTAAAACCACTTCCAGAGCCCGTCACATCTGTCTCTGTAAGTAGAAACTTTTACTGTCCCGGTGCTGTTACTCAGTTAACGTTCACCGCTACAGGAGGAAGTGGAGATACCCTTTTCTGGTATGCTAAAGCCGCCGGTGACTCACTTGTTGGCAATGGTTCACATGTTGTATTAACAGCTCCTAATGACAGCCTCTGGTACTATGCTCGTTGGGAAAGCAATTGCGGAGTATCAGATGCTGACTCCATTCTTATAGTCGTATTGCCTCTTCCGATTAAAACAGATTCAGTGTATGCCGATACTGCAAGTTTCTGCTACGGTACTATCACTTCTATCTCATTACATGCAGCAGGCGGAAGTGGAGATGTCTTAAGATGGTATAAAGATAGCTGTAATGGTCCCATAGTTGGGCTTACTCCCGATCTTACCCTTGCTGCGCCTTCCGATTCAACATGGTATTTTGCAAGATGGTTTAATGCTTGTGGAGTCTCAGATTGCGATTCATTGCTTATCGCTGTTCAGCCTCAGCCCCTACCTCCCGACAGTATTGCCGTTGACACGAATTTCTATTGCGCAACAACCATTACAAACATCACCCTTGAGGCTTTTGGGGGTATTGGAGATTCTATTCAGTGGTTTGCCGATGGTTGTGGTCTAACCCCTCTTATGACAGGTAATCCAATCACCATTCCGGCACCCGATACTACAACTACATACTACTTGCGCTATAAAAATGACTGTAACGTTTCTCTTTGTACCTCGTTTGATGTGGTCGTAATACCACAACCCATCAAACCTGATACACTTTTCTCTGATCAAAATAACTTCTGTACAGGCCAAGTAGGAGCCATTACCCTGACAGCACAAGGTGGTTTTGGTACTAATGTCAGATGGTTTAAAGACTCATGTACAGGAGAAGAGTTAGGTGTCGGTAACCCCCTACTAATTAATGCCCCATTAGATACAACCCTCTATTTTGCAAGGTATGAAAGTGTATGTGGTCAAACGGAATGTACCCAAATGCAAGTTGATGTTTATCCAAATCCAGGAACCATTGATACACTAGAGGCTAATCCTCCAATAGCATGCGCTTTGACGGGCACAGTTACGCTGACTGCAGTGGGAACCTTTACAGCTGTTGACACTATCATCTGGTTCCAAGACTCTTGCCGAAGCACAATCATCGGAAAAACAAACCCATTGGTTATTAATACCCCTGACTCCACAACTACCTACTATGCCGTAGTGGCAAATAGATGTGATACGACCAACTGTTCATCTGTGACCTTAATAATTGATACACCTTTACCCCCAGCCAGTTTTGCTTCTGATACAACCGACTTCTGTAAAGGTTATACTGGGAATGTCACATTAACAGCCAACGGAGGGAATGGAGCTTCTATTGAGTGGTTTGCTCAAAGTTGTGGCTCGGCAATTATTGGAACAACACCAGTAATCACGGTAGCTGCGCCAGATACCTCCACCTGGTACTTCGCAAGATATACGAATAGTTGTGGAACGTCAAATTGTGACTCGACCCTCCTTGTTGTCATTCCTAATCCGATAGCTCCTGATACCATCCTTGCCGATTCAACTGATTATTGCATCGGAACGGTTCAAACAGTTACTTTATCGGTAGTAGGGGGTTACGGAGATACTCTATCAGCTTATGGAGAGACGGTTAGATGGTTTATTAATAGTTGCGATGGACCTGAGATTGGAACTGGAAAATCTATAGAGATACCAGCTCCTAAAGTTCCAACAAAATACTTTGCACGATGGGAAAACCATTGTGGTATTACCGCTTGTGCAGAAGGCGAAATCTTTGTAAACACTCCTATTCCGCCAACAATTGCTGAAGTTGACACTACAGGTTATTGCCCTGGAAATGTTAAATACATTACTCTTTCAGCATCCGGAGGTAATGGTACTCTTATTCGTTGGTTTGAAGTAAGACCTACCGATACGATCGTCATTGGTAAAGAGAGCCCTTTGACCCTCTTTGCACCGCAAGTAACCACCACGTATTTGGTTCGGAATGAAAACATCTGTGGAAATTCAGATTATGTTCCAATAATTGTTAAGGTTAGTGAAGCCATTAAGCCCGACTCAATTAGTGCAGAAAAGGATAAATTCTGTGATATTGAAAACGGAAACATCACTTTATGGGTAGAAGGTGGTAATGGTGATACAGTAAAATGGTATGTTAATGGTTGTCGTGAAACACTTATTGGAATTGGAGATACCCTGGTTGCTCCTATTCCACCTGAATCTACCTACTACTTTGCTAACTGGAACAGTTCATGCGGTATAACCGAGTGTGTGAGTATCAAAATTAAAATCAGCACAATGCCGACCGTGGAAGTGGGTCCTGACGATTCGATCTGTATAGGTTCAAAATTCACCTTACATGGGGTTACTTCGAATGACTGCATAAGCCGGGAATGGACATCCTCTGGCGATGGGGTCTTTGATAAACCTTACGAAAAGAACCCGACTTACACCCCCGGCGAAAATGATGAGAAGAATGGACTTCCTATCTACCTAAAACTAACACTAACAGGGGCAGCTCCTTGTGGATATGCTGTAGATAGCCTGAAACTCACTTTTATGCCGTTACCCGATATAACAATAACTCAAACAGACACCACTGTCTGCCGAGACTCTTTGTTTACCATGGTGGCCTCAGGTGCTGTTGAATACACATGGGACACAACGGCCACTCTTAATACATTGGTTGGGCCTGTAGTTATTGGCGCACCTAAAGTATCTGAGATTTTCGTAGTTCGCGGTCGTTCAGACTTTGGTTGCGTGGATACAGCAACAGCTAAGATTAATGTAGTACCAAGACCTTTCGTTGATCTCGGACAAGACTTGAATATCTTTACCTGCGAACCCATCACATTAGATGCGGGAGTCTCAACAGGCAACCAATACTATATGTGGGATGACCTCTCACAAGGAAGAAAACGTCTGGTTACCGAATCGGGAACCTACTATGTTACCATCAGCAATGAGGGTTGCGCCGTAAGTGACACCATCAGGGTTGAAATGTGTAACTCAGGTATCTTCTCAGCTCCAGACGCATTTACCCCTAATGGAGATGGTATTAATGACGTGTTCCGCTTTACCTCCTCTGATCCAACAATGAAGTTTAACCTTACTATCTTTGATAGACATGGAATGGTTATTTATCAATCAGATGATATCCATGAGGGCTGGGATGGTAACATGAATGGGAAACCATGCCCTTCAGGTGTATACATCTACTTGGTTAAGTATGTTGGTTCAGGTTCTATTGACCCTGGTACCGAAAGAATCCAAACCGGAAAAATCGTCTTAGTAAAATAGCAATACCTTAAATATTGCCTGTAACCAAAACACCCAATAGTCGTCACACTATTGGGTGTTTTCTTAATACCAAAAATCAATTGAGAACCTAAAGAAACACCTCTTTTCTCGTAACAATCAGATTAAACTGTAAAACAATGTTTCCTCTATACAAAAAACCAATAGAGAAAACCCAACAAATGGATCAGTTAACTCTACATACAAAATCGTCCAACCGAAAACGAATCAGGTTATACCTATCTTTTCTCTTTATTTTGGGATTGGGAGGAGGTGTTTTTGCCAAAATACTTCCAGAAAATAATCCCAGTAATACCATCGAGATATCAAATCTTCTGATCGAAACCAACCTTGATCGATTACAAGATCCCATTCCAGAAATCAATGAAGTGACGATCCCATTAAAACGAGCTGGCCAACTTTTTTTAATAGATGCAAAAATTGATGGCGTAGAAGGAAACCTTCTCTTTGATACCGGCGCATCTGCCGTAACACTAAATATTAACTACTTTCGAAATCACTTACATACCAAAGAGATCACAGGAGCCGGAATCAATGGAGCCGTTTCTGAATCTGGAGAAATAACCGTAGATACCTTGAATGTCGATTGTCTTCGGTTTACCAAACAACATGTATCCACCGCCAATTTAGGCCACCTCGAAAATTCAAGAAAAGTTAAGATTCTAGGCCTTTTTGGTTTCTCTCTACTTCGGAATTTCGAAATAGTCTTTATGGCAGCTATGAATCAACTTAAGCTGATTAAACTAGATTCTAAAGGAAATAGACTAAATAATGAACCAGAAGAAACTGGAACTAAAATTGATATTGACTTTAAAAACAATATTGTTTATCTTGAGGGCAAAATTAATGGGAGAAGGCTCAATTTCTGTTTTGATACGGGAGCTGAATGCAATGTCTTAGACAACAATTTAAGCAAATCCATCCTTAATATGGTAAATATAAAAAAGAGATCCTCTCTTAAGGGAGCAGGAAACCGAACTGTAGAAATCCTTACCGGAGACCTTTCCGAACTTATTATTGGAGATCTCAAACATACGGATATTAAGGTTCTTTTAACAAATCTAAGCCCAATGAGTGAAGCTTATGGTGTATCAATTGATGGAATGTTAGGGTATGATTTTTTCATTGACAAGATAATTACTATTAATCTAAGAAAAGAGACCTTCTCTTTTTCACAAACCTCAAAGGAATAAATTTATCTCCCGCACTTCATCCGAATTCTTGAACACGAAGCAGAAAATTAAACGACATGAAAAGGAATCTATATATCATCTTTATATGCTTCTTCTGGTTGATTATCCCTCGACAAGTATATTCTCAAATCGAACAGAATATTTGTCATATCGTCAATGGAAAGTTAATGTTCGATTTACGATTTGATTATGATCAAGATGAAATCATGCAACTTGAAGATTTATACGGGTTAGATTCTTCCCTTTATCATCTAGCGACTCAATTAGAACCAACCTTCTCATATAATGGAGAAGTCTGGTATACAAAAAAAAAGAAGGGGAAAAAATTTCTCCTTTGGAAAGATATCGATCAAAAAGATGTTTCCATTGATATTAACCTCCCACTAATTTCTAACCTATTTAACATCTCCTCCCCCCCTCCTGCTCCTCCGAAACAAGTAAATTGGGGCTACAATCAACTGCGTAACGAAAAAGCTGTAACTATTAAATCAGATAGTGTCACTTTTAATCTATTTGGCTTCACTCAAGCTAACCAGGTTATTCTCTCAGGATCATTTAACAACTGGAATACTCATCAGATGAAAATGAACAAGACTAATCTTGTTTGGTCAATCACAATTCCTCTTAAACCTGGATATTACCAATATAAGTATATCATAGATGGTGAATGGAGAGCCGACCCATCAAACCTCCTTTCGACCGATGACTTACAGGGTGGAGTTAACTCAGAACTTTACATTCCTAACCATACCTTCGAATTGCTAACCGAGAATAACTATAAACAGGTCTATCTTGCAGGCAGTTTTAACGATTGGAACCCTTCCAATATTAAAATGAAAAAAGAAGGGAAGAGATGGTATCTCGAAGCCTGGCTTAAAGAAGGCACCCACTCTTATAAGTTTATTGCAGATAACACTTGGATGTATGACGTATCGAATCCAAATAAGCTACCAGATGGCCATGGCGATTACAATTCAGTTTTTGCCATTGGAGACACGGTGATGTTTCAGCTTGATAACTATTCAAATGCTCAAAGTGTTATTCTTGCAGGAAGCTTTAATAACTGGAATACCCAAGAACTTCATATGAAAAGGAAAGGAGACTCATGGGTTTTACCCTATGTACTTGGGGCAGGAAATCATGAATACAAATTCATTGTCGATGGACAATGGATAACTGATCCAAAAAACGCACTAACGAAAACCAGTTCAGGAATAACGAACTCCCTTCTCATTCTTCATCCCAACCACACTTTTGTCCTTAATGGAAATAGTAATGCAAAAAAAGTAATTGTAACAGGCACTTTTAATGATTGGGACAAAGAGGGGTTTTTAATGAAAAAGGTGAATAATCAATGGGTGTTTCAACTCCATCTTCCACAGGGCAAAACTCTATACAAGTTTATCGTTGACGGTAATTGGATAATTGATCCAGAAAACGGAGATTGGGAAGAGAATGCAGAAGGTACGGGTAATTCTATCCTTTGGGTTACGGAATAAACAACAAAAAATGAGCTGTAAGGCAGATTCCAAATGATCTCTCAATACAGAATAATCGATATAAAAATAATAAGAAAGAAGTAGTTTTTATAAAAGCTAAAAGTGCATAAAAAAAGGATCATTAGAATTCACCAATGATCCTTTTTTATCAATAATAGATCTCTTATTTACGAACTCTGGAGACTTTCATTTCTTGTACAATTGGAATAGTCATAGACTGAGGGCCACTAAGTGCCAGTGTTAATTGCGTGTTATTTACGCCTTCTTCTTCGAAGATAACTCCAGTCTTAACCTCAACCCATACAGTCCCAGCAATTTTTCCAGTTCCTTCAATCTGGAATTCCATTCCCTGCATAGAAGTTGAACCTTCACTAGAAATATTAGAGACGATCTTCATTTCGTAGCATTTTGTAGATCCCTTTTTTACTTCGCCAACAAAAGTATATTCAGAAGCTGTTGTGTTAACAAGCGCTCCTCCCATAAACTCAACCGTATCTGTTCTGTCGGTAGTCCAAGAACCACCAACGTTAATCTTACCATCAGGTATTACTATAAAGGCAGAAGAACCATTTATGCCACCTAACATCGAACCCATTCCAGCTGATTTACTTTGGGTTTTAAGGCTTTTTTTAGATAAAACATTTCCCAACTTATCTACAACGGTGGCATAATCTTCAATCCCATCTTCGCCAGGATTCATGGTTGTATCCATCGCTGCTGAGGAGATCTTCACAAAATCTATAACGGTTTTCTCGTTATACTGAACACTTCCATCCGAATTAATTTTAGTAAAGGAGACCACTTGACTACCTTCAGATTTAGTTGTCATTGTCATCTCCTGTCCCATCATACTCTGAGTCATTTTCCCATCGACTGTCATAGTATAACTGACTTGACTACCCGCTTTTGGCTTTAATTTGAAGCTAACCTCCTGTGCATTACCAATACTAATTAGTGTCACCAGGACTAATGAGAGAATAATTCTTTTCATGAGATAATTATTTGTTTTTTTAATGGTCACATGGAATTCGCAAAACTAACCAAAACCACCGCTATTGAAGAGATCGTATCAATTGTTGCAATTACATGCTTTTTTTTGCTAAAGGTAATAAATTTAAAATTTCGACTAATAGGTATTTATTTCGTTACTTATTCTCCATGCGGTAAGGAATGCGAGTCGAGCCACTTGAGCGGCTTTCTCAAAGTCACACTTCGATACCTCATCGGTCACCCGATGATAATCTTTATGTAATCCGGTAAAGAAGAAAACAAAAGGAATTCCATTTTCGGCAAAAGGAGCATGGTCACTACTACCTTGAAAAGCATTTCCTTTTGGGGTGATGAGTTTAAACCCAAATTTGGTATTCTTCTCTTTAACTATTTGAGTTAGTTCAGGACTATTGGATGATCCCTCAAGGTATAATGTATCGGCGGCTCGACTAACCATATCAAGATTTAACATAGCTTTAAAGGAAGAGATAGGAACAGGTGGTCTTTGAACAAATGACCTTGAACCCCATAACCCTTTCTCCTCTCCAGCAAATAGAACAAATATGACACTTCTTTTAGGCTTAACCGGTTGTAAAGAAAAATCTCTAGCTATCGATAGTACAGCACTGGTACCAGAGGCATTATCATCAGCTCCATTAAAAATGTGATCATCACCTTTTGAATATCTCCTCAGTGTACCTAAATGATCATAATGCGCCCCAATAACAATCACTTGATTATTCAGGTCAGGATCTGAACCAGTAATAACAGCGGCTACATTATCAGCACTTATCGGTTCGTCATAAATCGTGGATTTCATTGAAATTAAAGTTAACGAGGGTTGTAATGATCTCAACGATTCACCACTATTCAATCGTGAAATTAGCTGTTTAAAGGAATTAACACCGCCAAAGACATTATTAACAAAAGCCTCGCCAACATGAAAAACGGGGATTCTCTGTTGTGCGGTATCAGCTAGTCGCCATGGAGCCGCATCTAAAGGAAAATTCTTATAAAGCTCAGGCCAAGGATATCCTACTGGGTTTAATAGAATGTGCTTTGCAGGATCGGTAATAACTAGTACTCCACAAGCACCTGCTTCCATAGCTAAACGCACCTTTGATTCTACTGAATACTTAGGATCATTAGGGAACTTAACAAAATAGCTAGAAGAGTCTTTAGTAACCGGAACTCCAGTAAGAATTACAACAACCCGACCCTTTACATTTAGGTCTTTATAGCTGTTATAATTTGCATCTTTAATACTTAATCCATATCCTGCAAAGACAACAGGGGCACTTACTGAATCATCAGATGAGAAATCAAAGGGAATGAAATCAGCTTTGATTTTATAGAGAATCGTATTACCAGCGGCATTGCGAGTGCTAAGCAATGCACCAGGCCTTAATTTAACTCTTGAAAGCCCAAGACTATTTCTATATGTCGGATAGGCTGGAGGTATTCCTAAGCTAATAAAGACCCGCTCAATATAAGCCGCAGCAGAATCTAGTCCTACTGAAGGAGTATTTCTTCCCTCTAATTTATCAGATGCTAAATAATTTAGGTGCGATGAAAGAAATAAAATATCCTCACGCAGAGATTTTAGTTCCTGTGATTTTAATGATGAGAAGGAGAAGAATACGATGAAAACTACAAAGAAACTTTTCAGATTATTCATATTAAAAAAAAGCCGGAGGTCTAGGCTGGCTCCGGCTAAATTACAGAATTTAGTTATAATCTAGTGAGTAATATTTGTTTAATCTTTTCCGCATCAATATTTCCAAGTTCCCCCAATCGACGTGCACCAGGAGCATTAAACCGATTAAAAATCTCATTGATAGTATCCATTCCAACATTATGCTCTGATAATCGAGTAAGAATCCCGGTTGAGCGGAAAAAATCCTCGGTAAGTTGAATACTCTTCTCTATTCGTTCCTCCTCAGAGCCCTCACTCACGCCCCAGATCCGTTCACCATATTGAAGCAATTTAACCCTCTTTTGATCCTTCATCACTCTTAAGAGACCGGGCAAAACAATCGCTAATGTAACGGCATGATCAATGCCATGCAAAGCAGTAAGCTCATGTCCTATACCATGGGTTGCCCAATCATTAGGCACACCAAGGCCAATTAGCCCATTTAAAGCCATTGTACTTGACCACATCAGATTAGCTCGATTCTCATAATCGGGACTATCGCTTAGGGCTACTGGAGTTAACTCAATTAAGGTCTTTAAAATAGACTCTGATAAGCGGTCATTCAGTGGAGCATCCCCAGGGATGGTCATATATTGCTCCATGACATGTACAAAGCTATCGACTAACCCATTTGCAACCTGACGTTTTGGCAAGGAATAAGTTACTTCAGGATCAAGCACTGAAAACACTGGATAGACAAATGGAGAAGCAAAAGCTAGCTTTCTATGAAGAGTTGCGTTTGTTACTACCGCATTGCTATTCATCTCCGATCCAGTAGCCGGCAAAGTAAGAACAGCTCCTAGCTTAACTGCACCTCTTACTCGTGCTCCTTTTGCCAGAATATCCCAAGGTTCCCCCTCAAATGGAATAGCCGCTGCTATAAATTTCGTTCCATCTATAACCGAACCACCTCCTACAGCAAGCAGAAAATCTACCCTTTGCTCTCTTGCAACCAACACAGCTTGCATTAAAGTCTCGTACTGAGGATTGGGTTCTATACCACCAAACTCAACAACTTGAAACCCTTTTAAGGCCTCAGTAACTTGATTATACACCCCGTTCTTAAAAATGGATCCCCCGCCATAAGTCATCATCACTTTTGATCCTTTTGGAATTTCAGCCTGAAGCCGAGCAATCTGCCCTTTCCCAAATAATATCTTTACCGGATTTTGATAAATAAAATTTTTCATACTATAATTTTAATTCTTAACTCTAACAATTTTGCTTCAAATTTATATCATTCTGAGTTGGTAAAAACACAAAAATCTATATCTAATAACAGCTAAAAAATCAAATTGTCAAAAATTTAAAGTGAAAAACATAGTTAGCTCGAAGAATACCATAGAAGTACTATAAATTTCCTACATCTGAATAACTAAATTAAGTAGTGATAACCTTTGCTTTTGTAATTTTGCCGAATGAAAAGCCTCAAAAACAAGAACAATTCCATTTAAACTGGATTGGATACTGATATGAAAACGAAAAACCTCAAAAAGACTATTACACGTTGGGTCTTACGTATTGTATTGTTTTTCTTTTTATCGTCTTTAGCAGCTACAATTATCTACAGTTTTATACGGGTTCCCATTACACCTCTGATGATAATCCGTCTTACTGAAGGTCTATTTTCAGGAGACCCGGTAGGAATACACAAGAAATGGACTCCAATAAAGGAGATCTCGCCAAACATGGTCAGAGCGGTTGTTGCCTCTGAAGATCAACTATTCCTAGAGCATAATGGGTTTGATTTTAATGCAATTGACAAAGCAAGAAAACACAATGAACATAGTCAACGGAAAAGAGGGGCTTCTACTATTTCACAACAGACCGCTAAGAATGTCTTTTTATGGCCGGCCAGAACATGGTTTCGTAAAGGATTGGAAGTCTATTTTACGGTACTAATTGAGATTTTTTGGAGCAAAGAAAGAATTATGGAAGTATATCTCAATGTTGCTGAGATGGGGAATGGATATTATGGAGTTGGTGCAGCAGCGCCCCATTTCTTTAATAAAAAACCATCCCAATTAACGAAGGCAGAAGCAGCTGCAATAGCAGCTTGCCTACCAGATCCAAGAAGAAGAAACCCTGCTAAACCTTCGCCATATGTAGCTGGAAGACGTAATGCAATCTTACGCCACATGAATCAAATAAACCCTATAGACTTTAGTAAATAATTACTTTTGTTTTCCATAGTGCATACACCCTTCCCAGATCAACTTGCAAGAACAAAGATTAATAATAAATTTCAATAACATGAGAATAAGTACGAAAGTTATAATCGTTTTGGTTACATTAACATCTTCCTTCTCCTTTCAGGCAATAGGACAAAAAACAAACAACGATCACTTGCTCAATGCAACCATCTGGTACCAGCGTTCTGGAGAGATGAAGGCGCTCTGTTATCAAGCTTACAACCTGGCTCAGCTGAGACTTGATCAAACATTAAGCAAACCACTCTCAGGGAAGCTAGCCATCGTAGTAGACATTGACGAAACCGTTCTTGATAACAGTCCTTTTGAGGCTAGATGTATTGTAAACAAAACGGTCTACCCTAAAGGATGGAGTGAATGGATTGCAGAAAGTAATGCCGTTGCTATTCCAGGCGCTGTCGAATTCCTAAATTATGCTACCTCAAAGAATGTTGAAGTCTTTTATATCTCCAATAGAAAAGTCGATGAGATGCAAGCTACTATCATAAACCTAAAAAAGGCAGGATTCCCTTTGGCTGATGAAAAACACCTAATGCTTAAGACCTCAACATCTAACAAAGAAGAACGTCGTTTAAACCTCTTAAAGACTCATAATATCATTATGCTTATTGGAGATAACCTAAACGACTTCACTAATATCTTCGAAAAAAGATGCCCATATGAAAGAAATTTCATTACCGATAGTGTAAGAAATGAATTTGGAAAACGTTTTATCGTACTGCCCAACCCGATGTATGGAGACTGGGAATCTTCTCTGTTTGATTACCAAATACTAACTCCCGAAGAACAAGCCAAGCTCAGAAAAGAATTTTTACGTCTAAATTAGTCCATACTCCTCCATTGATAATTGATATAGACTTGCCGTTTTCAGGTTGAACTTGATATTATAGGAAAAGAGACTTATCAACATTCAATACAAATGATATCACTTAAAAAGGATTAATTAAAATCAATCTCTTCCTAAACACATAATAAAGGGCTATCTTTAAAAGACAGCCCTTTATTTTTATTCTGAAGGCAGGAAAAAGACAGCGCCTAGAAAAGCAAATTCTTTAGCATTTCAAAGCGGAAAAACTTACCCTACCTCTTTTATCCTATAGTATTTGGGTCAATTTCCACTCGTCTAGTAGGTGGGATGGATGCATTTCGCAATGCAACTTGCCTAGCAACTTCGGAGGCAAGTTCATTAAAAGCATTTGATTCTATAGTTCCATCTTTTAATGCAACTGGTTGACCAACCTCGCCCCCATCACAAATAGACTGGACAATAGGTATTCTACCCAACAATGGAACATCGGCTTCATTGGCTAAACGTTCGCCTCCTCCATTTCCGAAGATATAATACTTGTTCTCGGGAAGCTCAGCCGGAGTAAACCATGCCATATTTTCTACAATACCTATAACGGGTACATTTACTTTATCACCAGTATATAAATCAAGTGACTTTCTTGCATCAGCAAGAGCCATCTCTTGAGGTGTAGTTACAATAACTACTCCAGTAACAGGCAACTGTTGTACTAATGTCAGATGAATATCTCCAGTTCCTGGAGGCATATCAATAACTACATAGTCTAATTCGCCCCACTCAGACTCACTAAACAACTGAATCAGAGCATTGGATGCCATAGGGCCTCTCCAAACCAACGCCTTTGCCGGATCAACAAAAAATCCTATCGAAAGTAGATGTACTCCATACTTCTCAATAGGGACAATTAAATCCTTACCCTCTTTTTTTATTGCCGAAGGACGGGCATCCATAAGGCCAAACATCAGGGGAACCGATGGACCATAAATATCAGCATCAAGTAATCCAACCTGTGCACCAGTCTTGGCTAGAGCAACTGCCAAATTTGCAGCCACTGTGCTTTTACCTACTCCACCTTTACCAGATGAAACAGCTATTATGTTCTTAACACCCTTCATCATAGCCTCGGCCTTGTTACGTTGACTGGTAACCCTGGAGGTTAATGCCGCCTCAACAACAACATCGCTTCCAATATAAGTTTGTATCGCATCAATACAATCTTTTTGAATCATGTTTTTCATAGGACAAGCAGGCGTCGTCAAAACGATCTCAAACCTAACCGTCTTTCCTTCTACGATAACATTATCAATCATGTTAAGCGATACCAAATCCTTTTTAAGATCCGGATCGTTAACGTGCCTAAGAGCATCTAAAACTTGCTCTTTTGTAATATTCATAGCTGTTATTTTAGTTATTTATAAAATTCGTTATTCTCAAGATATTCAATGACTCGAAGCCTCAAATAAAATGCCACCCCAATCAATTTCCTCATAAACCCATTATTAATAGGATGATCATTAGAAGAATTCTTAGACCATATTTCTTAATCAATCAACCAAAAGAACTGTAAATCAACTCATCAGGAGTAATAACATAGTCCATTGCCAAATCATGAGGTTCGCATGGAATATTATCGAAAAGCTGACAGGAATAACAAATGCCTACACGTAAAGCTGACAAACTTTCTAGTAAATGGTCATAATAGGCCTTTCCCCGACCCATTCGCTGAAGTTTCCGACTAAAAGCTACTCCCGGTACAACGATTAAATCTATAACGGATGGATCAGGAATTTCAGATCCAACCGGTTCTGGTATAGAAAATAGATCCCCAGGTTTAAGTTCTGATAAACCTGTAAACTCCTTTAACAGTAACCTATCACCATCAACAACCGGAAGGATCACCCGTTTGGTTTTTGACCATCTAATAATTGCATCTTTAATGTCAATCTCATCATCCATTGACCAGAATGCCATAATCACCTTCGCTGCATTAAATGGCGCAAGATTATCCAGTTCACTGATAACTTTCTTACTCTCAACCTGAGCCAAAGATGGAGACATCTCCCTTTTTAGAGCTCGAACCTGCTTACGTAGCGCTTTTTTTTGCTCAATTATTGTTTCCATATTTAAATTTAAGGGGGGCCGATTACCAAATCTGCCGCCCATAAGTAATCCTAAATAATGTAATTACTAATAGAATCTTATATCCATGGGCATTCTAGCTTGAACACGATCTCCTTCCTTCATTAGGTGAAAAGCCTTAACAGCATCCCCAAGAACTGGAAGTTGATTTGCCAACTCATCCACCATAGCACTCTTTTTTCCGAAAGAACTTAATATCTCTTCGAAAGGATCTTTCTGGGTTGGATAATCAACCACACGATACTCATCAAGCTTCGCCAATGAGGCAGCTAACTTAATTGCATCGGTTAAATTACCGAACAGATCAACAAGACCTATCTGCTTTGCATCAATTCCACTCCAAACGCGTCCTTGTCCAATAGAATCAACCTGGGCTTTAGTCATTCCACGACCCTCAGCAACATGAGAGATAAAAACATCATAAACCTGCTCTACACTCTTTTGAGTTACAGCAAGCTGGTAGGGGGTCATAGGAGAGACGAGACTTCCATAACCGGAGTTAGCATTAGTAGAAACTTCATCAAAGGTAACACCCACCTTCTCATTAAGGAGTTTCTTTGCATTAGGAATCATTCCAAAAACACCTATCGATCCTGTAATAGTTGTTGGCATTGCCATAATGGTATCCGCAGCACAAGCGATGTAATAACCACCCGAGGCAGCAACATCCCCCATAGAAGCAATAACAGGTTTAACTCTTTTAGCAAGAACCATTTCTCTCCAAATGACATCCGAAGCTAATGCACTACCTCCAGGAGAGTTAACCCTTAAAACAATAGCCTTAACTTTATCATCAAGACGTGCTTGTTTAATTGCTTCAGCTATTCTATCTGAACCAATAATCACATCGGAACCTTCACCAGATTGAATTTCCCCTTGAGCATAGATAACTGCAATCTTTTTGCTTCTAATGGTTTTCTTCTTTACCGGATCAGGTGCAGTAAAATAATCGGAGAATTCCATCATATTTAAGCTATCAGCGTTGGAAATGCCCACTTTCTGCTTCAAAAGATCAACCATCTCATCGCGATACTTTAGGCCATCTATAAGCTTACTTCGCAAGGCTCCTTTACCATCAAAGGCAATCATGCTATCAGCAACTTGATTGACCCTTTCCGGAGTGATTGAACGTGATTTAGCAATTTGCTCAACCAAAGTTTGCCAAATACTACCCACAAACTTTGTGGTCTGTTCGCGGTTCGCCTCACTCATCTTATCGAGAATATAAGGCTCAATAGCACTTTTAAACTTTCCATGTCTGATGATCTGCATCTCAACACCCACCTTCTCTAACAGATTTTTATAGAACATAATTTGAGCATTTAGCCCCTTAAGTTCTATTCCTCCCTCTGGTTGAAGGAAAACCTGGTCAGCAACGGAAGCTATATAATAGGCTCCTTGACTCATCCCTTCGCTATAGGCATAGACAAATTTGCCACTATCCTTGAACTTTAGAATTGCATTACGAACCTGCTCCACAGTAGCCATATTACCCTGTACAGTGGTAAGCTCTAGTAATAAACCACTAATATTTTTATCATTAGAAGCTTTTTCAATATTCTCAATAATCTCGTTTAGGCCAACAACCGAGTTATTTTCCATACTAGCAAAACTAAATCCACTAAAAGGATTGTTTGAACCACGCTCCAAGATAGGTTCATCAAGCCTCACAACCAGTACCGTCTTCTCAGAGGGAAGGTTAACCTCCTTCTTGGAGAATGTCATTATACTAGCCACCATTCCAAAGAACAAAAGGACTAGTAGAAATAGGCTAACTATTGTCGCTAACAATGAAGCCAAGAAATACTTTAAAAACTGTTTCATTTTGCGTACCCTTTAATTTTATTTACAATATTACACAAAATATCTGCGTCTGTTCAATTGTTTCTTTACCTTCTGCTATACGATTCTTAACTTTGATATATGATTATAGACCCTTTACATACCTCCGTTATTTTATTAGGCAGTAATTTGGGCGACAAATTCAAATTGCTCAATGATGCAATGAATAAATTATCGCATTCTGCTGGCAAAATAAAAGTGACCTCCTCCATTTACGAGTCTCAAGCTTGGGGTTTTGAATCTGATTCAACCTTCTTTAATGCCATCTTAGTATTATCAACTCCTTTAGACCCATGGCAATTATTAAAAGAATGCCAACGAATTGAAATGGAATTAGGACGAGAAAGGGAACCTCAATCCATGGATCACGAAAGTAAAACAAGAGAATACTCCTCACGCACTATCGATATTGACATTTTAGACTTTGATGGACTAATTACAAATACCCCTACCCTTATTCTCCCTCATCCTAAATTACATCTAAGGAAATTTACGCTCTTGCCTCTTCAGGAAGTCATGCCAGAATGGATACACCCTATTTTAAAAGTCGGGGTAAAAGAACTTCTTACAAACTGTAATGACATTGGTGAGGTGAAGATCCTCCCTGATATTTCCTTGTTTAAAGCTAATCATGATGGAAATTCCTTATAACTATATAATCATTGAAGGCTGTATTGGCGCTGGCAAGACCACCTTTAGTAAGATGCTTTCAAGCGATCTTAACGCCCGGCTCATTCTTGAACAGTTTGATGACAACTCCTTTCTTCCAAAATTTTATAGTGAGCCAGAGAAATACGCTTTTCCTTTAGAACTCTCCTTTTTAGCAGAAAGGTACCAACAATTAAAGAAAGAAGCTACGCCTGGTGATCTATTTCACAGACATACGGTTAGCGACTATTTTATCCAAAAATCATTAATTTTTGCCAAAGCCACTTTACAGGATGATGAGTTCAATTTGTATCAAAAACTCTTTCAAATCATTCACCCTCAACTACCCTCTCCCGATCTAGTTCTCTATTTATATAATCCAGTAGACCGGCTTCTTGAAAACATTAAAAAAAGGGGTAGAAGTTATGAAACACAAATTCCTTCTGATTATCTTGAACGCATTCAACAAGGTTATCTCGATTATTTCAGGCTTTTCCCAAATAATCGTATCGTAATAGTTGATGCCAGTCGATTAGATTTTGTATCAAGCCAGAGTGATTACGAATATTTAAAGGATTTACTTCTAAATGACTACTCGATTGGGATTAACAGAGTGTAATCATTCTAAAATTAGATGGGTAGAACAAAATAACAAGGAACTTAGAATAAAACATCTCGATATAGTATTTGATACATATCTTAAACTTTATCATAAAAAAAAGGCCACCAATTGGTGGCCTTTTTCAATGAAATCAGAAACTATTCAACGATTTTGCGGAATTCCGGTAGGTCGAAATACTTCGCAAATTCTCTATCAGTTTTAGCTGAAGATTTAAGAGAAGCATTTTCTTTAACGGCCTTCTGCAGATTTTCGTATAACATTGTGGTGTTATTGGTACGAGCACCAAGAACAGCACTTAAATAATATACATGAGCATCTTTTGGAGCACACTCAAGAGTACGAGCAGCATCACCATTATTTTTAGCTAACATTTGAGCTAGGGCTAAGTTATAGCTGCATTTTTGATCTTTTAGACCAGGTAGAGCCTCACTATATTTACCCTTTGTAATCATGATAGTAGCAAGGTTATAACCCTCATTAATACCAAGCTTTTTAGCCTTTTCAAAGTTCGTGTTAGCCTTATTCAGGTCACCCCGTTTTGCATAGAGAACTCCTAAGTTATTAATAACCTCACCATTATCTGGAGATAGCTGATTAGCTTTATTCAAATAACTTTCAGCTTTTTCAAGGTTATTTAATTTCATCTCAGCAACACCGGCATTATTGTTAGCTTTCCAGCAATCAGGGAAATTAGCAGCAGCTGAACGGTAAATAGCAGCTTGTGCTTTGGCATCCTGTGTCAAGGTAGCAGCAAACAGTAGCTCTTCCTTAGTTAATTTGGAAGGATCAGTAGTTGCTAACTGAGCAATCTCCTCATTAGTTCTCTTGGGTTCAAAAGCATTAACTGCGATCTCACTACGACGGAGAGGAGGAAGAATATCCTTTTCAATTTCAGGATAAATAACGATCATGTTACGAATTTCCTGTTCTTTCTTGCTAGGATCAGCTGAATTAACAACATTGAGAATGGTGGACTTTTCCTTGATATTAGAAGCTTCGATAGCCTTCATAAATCCATTCCAATCTGGACCATTACCGGTAACATTCCAAGTATAATCCTTTGCAGGGTCGCCAATGGTAATGGTAGTATTCTTTGCTTTAGCAAGATCTTTCTTCATCTTGTTAAGGTCGGCAAGAACAGCTTTTTTAGCTGACTCACCACGTTTGCCTGACAAGTTTTCATTGAAAGTCTCTTCACCTTCAGGAGAAGCCCAAGCTGAGATGGTAATATCCTTTACTTTATATCCTTTAGAGATATAGTCAAAAAGTTGAGCACGAGCCTCACCATTAGCTTTGTCTTTATTTAGACCAAACTTCAGGTCAACTTTTTCTTTATTCTTTGGGTAATAGATGTTAGAATTCTTGGTAAGAACAACGACCGATTGATAACCATGAGCTGAGGTAGAAGTGATTTGGTCAGCAACGATTTTCTTACACGTGTAGATAACACCGTCAGCGAGTTTGCGATCATCTAAAGATAGAGTCTTGTAACGGGTGCTAATTTCTTCAGGATTCATCTTAGCACTTACAGGATCTTTCTTCGGAGTGAAAACGATAGGAGCAACGTGAACCTCACAAACATTTAACTCTGGGCTGTAAGGAATAGTTGTTTTATAGGTAAATGAACCACCATTGTTATAGTTGATTACATCACCATCGCCTTGAACCTGCTCACCACGTAACATGATGGGCTTTAGTTTCATCTCTTTATCACCGTATTTAACAACGGGTTGGAAATACATAGCAGCCTTCTTGTTGAAATATTTGGGAGGGAATACACCACGAATTACAACAGGAATTGAATCACCATGAGCCTCTAAAACCTCAGGTTCTACTGTATATTTTACTAACCCATAGTCACGTTGCATTTTCTTAATGTTCGAACCGGCGCCGAATTTATAAGTAAAGCCAAGTGAAGTGTAGCTATAGAAGTCATTCTTAATTTCTTTAGCACCACCTGAAACGATATCCATGCCTTCTGTATCAGTAAAACGAACTGAAGACTCAATATTCATATCCCATTTCTCAGCTAAACGGAGGTTAATACCGAGACCAGCAGGAACCATTCCTACAACACGACGGCTTGCAAAACCCTTACCGCCTTCACCATTCGTCTCATCGTAACCACGTTTTACAACGGAATTGGTATTAAGGTCAGTTTTCTCAACACGATATTGGGTATTACCAATACCTAAGAATGCATAAACACCAAGAAAACGATCGGGATTATATCCCATTATTAATCGATCGAGATCAAAAGTGGCTTGCAATGAATAGTCAATCCAATCACCACTAACTTCCTGATTGTAGATTTCTGTGAAGTATGAATACTCAGCACGGTCTTCAACACCGGCATACTTGCCGTAACCAAGTTGACCACGTACTCCAAAGAATGGAGTTAATTGACGACCAAAAAGACCACTAAAACCAAACTTAAGATGATCTCCATCAGGCATTACACGGTATTTGGTAAT
>JACCEE010500070.1_pt1 | contig 26722 bp, 26 predicted proteins | sample 7449931 | NCBI WGS metagenome assembly JACCEE01 (sample SAMN15323457, study PRJNA562643) | freshwater metagenome | isolation source: river surface water | place: USA:Blue River Watershed | collected 2017-08-19 | reverse complement strand
TATTTATACCTAAACGCATCGCGACAGGCAAGAATCCCCAAACTGCAAAATCACTAGTTGTCAACACGGGACAACTCTCAAAAGGAAAGATGTAATTGATCTCCCCATAACCATCACTTTTAGCTGTAATTCTATTCTCAGATATATTTTTTTCACATACGATATTCATAGATAGTATTATCATCTCTAATAGATAATGATTAAAATAAGTTAATTAAAATTTTACAATAATTTAAGCGAAGACTGTTAAAATTTTCTGTATAAATAATAAATCTTTTTCATAACTCAACAAACGATCACCTTTCGATTGATACTTGTACTCTAATTTTCTGATCCTAGCCAAAATAATGGACAGTTCATCCCTCTAAAGATAACGTAACGTTAACTTTGGAGATATAAAAATGGCTAAACGCTTTAGTCCAGAATTTAAGCAACAGGCAATTGATTATGCACTTTCAAACTCACATGAGCCTATCGCTGTAATCGCCCAGAAATTAGGTGTGGGTTATTCAACTTTAGACAAATGGATTCGTGAAACCAATCAGGTGGGTTCAAGCAAACGCCAACTTTCACCAGAACAGCAACGGATCTTAGAATTAGAGAAAGAAGTCAAACAGCTCAAGGAAGCCAATGACATCTTAAAAAAAGCGCATGTGTACTTTCTGACAGATCATGCCAAGAAAAGTACACGGTAATTCAAGATCTGGATGTGAATGAAGTCACTGTATCTTCTGCCTGTAAATGCCTGGGTGTCAGCACTTCAGGCTATTATGCCTGGCGAAAACGCCAGGCCAATACAGCGCAGAAATATAATGACTTAAAAGCCGTATATTGGCAGCATCATGCACGATTGGGTGCACCTTCATTGGTACATGACATGCATGATTTAGGTTACAGCATGAGCGAGCGAACCCTTGGAAGAATGCTTAAAAAGCTTGGTTTACGTAGCAGGATTGCACGTAAATACAAGTATACGACTGATTCAAATCATCGTTTGCCTACAGCACCAAATCTATTGGCGCGTCAATTTACAGTCATGCAGCCTAACAAAGTTTGGACAACTGATATTACCTATATCCGTACCAAGCAAGGTTGGTTGTATTTATGTGTGATGCTGGATCTATTTAGTCGTCGTATTGTCGGTTGGCAAACCAGTCATCGAATAGACCGCCAATTGGTGTGTGATGCATTTAATTATGCAATGGCTCGTCAGGGTTATCCAATGGGCGTCATGGTCCATTCGGATCAAGGCTCACAGTACTGTAGTCGTGATTTTAGGGCGCTATTATTAACGAATAACTGTATTCAAAGTATGTCACGCAGGGGAAACTGTTGGGATAATGCAGTGACCAAAAGCTTCTTTCATACATTGAAAGGTCATGTGATACATGGCAGTGTATTTGCTACTCGAAAAGAGGCAAATGCTGTCTTGTTTGACTATATTGAGATTTACTACAATCGGGTCAGAAGGCATTCTGCAAATGGTTGGTTAAGCCCAGAAGCCTTTGAACAGAAATATTTCAAGAATTTAGAGGGATCGACTGTCCACAATACTGTCTAGGATCAATCATGGTGAGATTAAGCAGGCAAAAACTGCATTGCCAAAGCTAAAAGCGGATGATACCCGTAAGTACGCTCAAATGATGATTAATGAACACTCATCAAATGAGACAAAGGTTCAAGAGCTGGCGAGTCGTCTGCAATTAACTCCACAAGTTAGTCATACCAGTACATCACTGCAAAAAAATAGTGATAAGATCGTTAGTAAGCTTACGAAATCATCTAATACGACAATTGATAAAGACTATATGATGAGTCAAGTTAAAGAACATCGTAAAGTTCTTATGCTTATCGATAAGCAATTGATACCCAACACTAATAATTCAGATTTAAAAAGTATGCTTGCACAAACTCGCATCACGGTTGCCAAGCATTTACAAACAGCTAAACAAATACTTATCAAGATAAATGAAAAGTAAGTAGCCACTGATTTTGTAGATATTTTTTTGACAAACAATACAATAGTTTATTTTAAATCAATATCTTATGATTTTTATAAAAGCCCATTCACACATGATTGGGCCTTTTATGTGAATTTTTGTGTTCCACGTTTTTTTAAATTTATGCCCCTAAATTCTTACGATACTGAATGGAGCCTGTATTGTCGGCCAACTGATCATATAAGATTCTTGCTAGATAGTTGGTTTCATGAGTTAGCCAATAAACTCTTGAGCAGTTCTGTTTTTTCGCTTCTGTATATACTGCTTCGATCAGCTCTACTTACCCCAACTGAATAGCTACCAAAATTATATACATACATAACCATCTTTTGATCCGCTCTCATGTTTAACGAAAAGTGAATAGCTACTGATTTTTATTCCATTGGTTTTCTGCTAAGTAGCGCAGTTTTTTTGCTGTAGCTTTTGCAGAACTTAGGCAAAAATACTGTTGAAATTTAAACACATAAAATAATTAAGTGTTTTAAGCATTTGTTTTAATTTAAAAAATTTATTGGCACGATAATTGTTCATATCTATTGGATAAAATTATCAAATACCAAGGAAACAGACATGGCCAAACGTCAAATTAAACTCGGTGCTTTTATTCCCGCAACCTCACAACATGCTGCCGGCTGGCGGCATCCTGAATCACGCCCACAGGATCATCTAAATATTGATTACCTGATTGAGCTTGCAAAAACCGCTGAACGCGGCTTGTTTGATGCTTATTTTCTGGCAGATGGCTTATCGGTCAGCTGGGGCAATGCAAAGGAAGGACAACGGGGGTTAGGTGATAAGCCGGTAGGTTTTGAACCTGTGACCTTGTTTTCGGCACTGTCTGCAGTTACTCAAAATCTTGGCTTTATTGCCACAGCTTCGACCACATATGAAGACCCTTATCTCTTGGCACGTAAATTTGCCTCTTTAGATCATATTTCTAAAGGCCGTGCTGGATGGAATGTAGTGACTACGGCTTCACCCGATACTGCACGTAACTTCAGTCTGGAAAAACATCCTGACCCTAAAACCCGTTATCAACGTGCACATGAATTTATTGAAGTGACCCAAAAACTGTGGGATTCCTGGGAAGATGATGCTTTTATTTATGATAAAAGCACAGGAGAATTTTTCCATGCCGATAAAGTACATGAGCCACTGCATACGGGTCAATATTTCAATGTTCAAGGTCCGTTGAATGTCTCTCGCCCACCGCAAGGTTATCCTGTCATCGTTCAAGCAGGCCAGTCCGAGGAGGGGCGTGAACTGGCCGGCAAATATGCCGAAGTGATCTTTACTGCTCAGCAGAACCTGCAAGATGCGCAAGAGTTCTATCGTGATGTGAAAAACCGTTTATTAAAATACGGCCGCCATCCGGACGACTTGAAAATCATGCCAGGAGTTTCAATTTTTGTGGCAAAAACGGAAGAAGAAGCTAAAGAAAAATATGAGTTCTTAAATAACTTAATCCATCCGAAAGTTGGTTTGACACTACTTTCAGGTTTATCTGGTGGGATTAACCTAGAGAAATATGATCTGGATGCACCATTCCCAACACTGGAAGATGCTGATCTAAACTTCTCTAGTCGCCAGCAGATGATGATTGATATTGCTCGCCGCCATCACTTTAGCATCCGTCAACTGTATCAATACATTGCTTCAGCACGGGGACACTGGACTCTGGTGGGTACGCCTGAGCAGGTCGTCGATCAGCTACAGGAATGGTTTGAAAATGAAGGCGCTGATGGCTTTAATATCCTGCCACCTACCACCCCTGCCGGTCTGAATGACTTCGTCGATTTTATCGTGCCTGAATTACAACGTCGGGGCCTATTCCGAACTGAATATGAAGGCAGTACCTTGCGTGAAAACCTTGGCCTCAAACGTCCAGAAAATCAGTATGTCGTTGCACGGAAACTGAATAAAGTCGCCTCATAAGCAAATGATAAAATGCCCTTCGGGGCATTTTTTATATCCCTCACAGACCTGCTAATCAAAAATAATACACTACAAAAAAGCCTGCGAACGCAGGCTTTTTAGGGGTAAATTTAAACTGCTACCAAGCAAACTGATAATCTGAAAACTGCTTAGGTTCCTGAAGCAACACATCTTTGCTAGGATCGCTAAAGTCCTGCAAAATATTATTTTTAATGTTATGCAAACGTACATCTTCACGCTTACGTGGATGTGGAACAGGAACATTCACAATACGCTTGATCCGGCCCGGATGTGGCTGCATCACCACCACACGATCGCCCAAAAAGACCGCTTCTTCCACATCGTGAGTCACAATGATCATGGTGATTTTTTCAGTTTGCCAGATTCGCTGTAACTCATCCTGCAAATTCTGGCGTGTCAAAGCATCCAAGGCACCAAAAGGCTCATCCAGCAATAGAATTTTTGGACGATTCACCAAACTACGCGCAATGGCAACCCTCTGATTCATCCCTCCCGATAACTGTGAAGGATAGGCATTTTTGAAATTACTGAGATTCACCAGTTCCAGATGCTCATCAATAATTTTATTTTCTTCGGCATGGCTTAAATTGCTTTTATGCAGTGCAATGCGGATATTTTCCCGGACACTCAACCAAGGAAACAGACGGTGATCCTGAAACACAATCCCGCGGTTTAAGCTGGTACCAAAGGCTTTTTTACCATCAACCAAGATAGTTCCCTGATACTGGTTTTCCAGACCGACCAGCAATCGTAACAAAGTAGACTTTCCACACCCACTACTGCCAACAATACTTATGAATTCCCCAGGTTTGATCTCCAGGTTAATTCCGTCTAGCACTACCAGGTCTTCACTATTTTGCGAAGGATACCTTTTACTTAACTGTTGAATCGACAAAGAACCAAGATCTTGCTGCGACATCGTTTACTCCTTGTATTGATCTAAATCAGACTTGGATCTAAAGCTTGGCTAATGAGACTTCGGTAGATTTAATTAAGACGACCACTTCTGAACCAATCTTCAAGTCTAAATCCTGAACGGAACGTGTGCTGATAATAGAAGTAAAGATACCGGCTTTAGTTTCTACATTAATTTCTGAAACTACGCTGCCTGTTACAATTTCTTGAATAATGCCTTTGAACTGATTACGAACATTGACTGAGGTAATTGCCATTATATTTAACTCTTTTGTTTATGATGAGCCTACTATAAGATATTTTATATAAAGTATTTATCTTGATTTAATATTAGATTATTTATACTGATTTTATCTTTTTTTATGCTTAGTTTTTTATAAAAAAACTTATTTGGTATTTGGATAATAAAATATTGATTTATTATTTATGAAAGCAAATTAAATGTTCCATGATTGATAATATTTAATAATTAATTGAAAGCATATGTCTATTTTTACTCATCCGATTATAAGCCAGACACGGAGAAATGAGCGTGCTACGGCTACTGTCTTTGAGGATCCTCTGTCCAAAGCCTTACTGGACAGGATCAAACAGATTGCCCCGAGTGACGCAAATGCATTGATTATTGGTGAGACTGGCACAGGTAAAGAACTGGTAGCACGTCAGATTCATGATCTGAGTTATCGTGCCAAGGGGCCATTTATTGCGGTCAATTGTGGCGCTTTGACTGAGTCTCTCGCAGAAAGCGAGCTGTTCGGACATGAAAAAGGCGCTTTTACCGGAGCGATCCATCAGCGTATCGGCTGGTTTGAGGCAGCAGATAATGGCACCTTATTTCTGGATGAAATTGGGGATCTGTCGTTACCGATGCAGGTGAAATTATTAAGGATTTTACAAGAAAGGGAAATTATTCGGGTGGGGTCTTTAAAGCCGATCCCGATTAATGTTCGCATCATTGCTGCGACCAATGTAGATCTAGAAAAAGCGGTCATAGAAGGAAAATTCCGTGAGGATTTATTCTATCGTTTATATGTGGCCTTACTACGCATTCCACGGTTGGCAGACCGTCGCGCAGATATCCTACCGCTGGCCAAATTCTTTGTAGAACGCTATCAGACCAATCCACACCAGACCCCGTTGCGCATTTCCTCTTTAGCTGCGAAAAAGCTCCTTCAATACCGTTGGCCAGGCAATATCCGCGAACTGGAAAATACCATTCAACATGCAATTCTGGTCAGTCAAAATGGGGTGATTGAGCCGGAAGATATCAGTTTTTCAAACCTGGTCATGGGGAATAGTCAATCTTCCGGATTTTTATCACACAACTCTTCTATTGCTGTAGATTCAAATTCAGCAATTCATCATCTGCAAGATGCTGAACAATTATTGCAAAACACGTTTAGACAGTTATTTGAGTCATCAACATACTTAACCGATCTGAACATTAATGAACTTATAGAAAAACAGTTTATCCGTAGTGCCTATGCATACTGTCAATATAATCAGGTGCATACAGCCAAGTTGCTCGGTGTAACACGTAATGTTGTGCGAACCCGTTTATTAAAACATGGCCTAATTTAAATATTCTGGATAGCAGCATATGATTTATTTTTAAAAAATTTAAATAAATAATAAAAACCCGTTTTATTTAAAACGGGTTTTTATTAGATTATTCAACTGGGTTTTTCTTCCATTTTGTAAAATATTTTTCGAAGCCAATTAAAATATAATTGAAGCTTAAGCCAACTAGAGTAATCACCAATATTCCAACAAACATTTGTGGAATTTCAAAACTGAACTGGGAATACATAATCAGATAGCCAAGACCAGCTTTGGCTCCAAACATCTCCACGGCAACAAGAGCCAAGATCGAAATAGCCCCTGCCAGACGAATGCCGACAAAAATTGTAGGGACTGAAGCGGGCAAGATCACTCTTCTAAACAGTTGATGAGGTTTTAAACCCATGGTTCGCGCGGATTTGATCAACAAAGGGTCTACAGTCTGTACACCCGTAATGGTATTCAGCAGAATCGGCCAAGTGCAGGCATAGACTAGCAAACTGATTTTAGAGGCTTCACCTATCCCCAGAAACAGTATAAATAAAGGCATTAAAGCCAAGGCCGTAGTATTACGGAACAATTCCAGCAAGGGATTTAATGTTTCAGCCACCAACTTATACCAGCCAATGACCAACCCCAAAGGAATGGCGATCACTAGGGCCAATGCAAAACCGATGATGGAGCGGCGAATACTAGCCAGAAAATGCGTGCCGAGTTGTCCACTTTGATAGAGCTGCCATGCGCTATCTAGAACAGTTGATAATGGCGGTAAAAATGCAGAACTGACCACCCCAAAGCGTGGCAGACTCTCCCAGAGCGCCAGGAATAGTAATATAGCGATACTGCGTTTAAATACGATATTCAGTAGTGTAAACCGTAAACGAGGCTTGATACCGCTATAAGCTTCGTCATAGGTCAAAGTTTGTTTCGTTATACTCATTTTTGATCCCTCGATTTGCTTATGAATGCACAAGCTGTTTGTCTTTTTCGAGTGCCTGCGCCTTAATGACCTCCTCACTCAGCAGTGACCAGATTTGATGACGTAACTGACCGTATGCTGGGGTTGAGCGAATATCTTCGGCATTGCTTTTCAGACTTTCAGGAATTGTAATGACCTCTTTAATTCGCCCCGGGCGAGAGGTCATAATCGCGACACGCTGACTCAAGAAAATAGCTTCATCAATACTGTGAGTAATAAACACAATAGTCTTTTTGGAAGATTGCCAGATTTTAATCAGCTCATCCTGTAAGGTTTCACGCGTTTGGGCATCCAGTGCGGCAAAAGGTTCATCCATCAATAAAATTTCAGGTTCATAGGCCAGACTGCGAGCAATTGCCACGCGCTGTTTCATCCCGCCGGAGAGTTCATTTGGATAATGTTTTTCAAAGCCAGCTAGACCAACCAGTTTTAAATAATATTCTGCCTTGGCACGTCGAGTTTGTTTGTCGACTCCTTTAGCTTCCAACCCAAATTCAATATTTTCCAGTGCTGTCAGCCAAGGGTAAAGGGCATATTGTTGGAACACGATACCTCGATCGAGGCCTGGCTGGGTGATTTGTTTGCCACTTAGCAAAATCTGTCCTGAGGAGGGTTTGGTTAGGCCGGCAATCAAGTCCAGTAAAGTTGATTTACCACAACCACTCGGTCCGACAATAGAAACAAACTCACCTTGCTGGATGTCCAAAGTGATATTTTCAACCGCGACAAATTCAGGTTTATAATGTTTACTGTTGGGATGATTTTGTGCGGGAAATACCTTGCGCACATGATCTAAATTTAAAGCACTTGTCATGCTAATAGTCCTTATATTCTTAATTTTTTAAATTTGCATATGGGTTAAATCGATTGCTATATAGTGTGCTCACCTGAATTTGCCCTGGTTTTAATTTCTGCTCATTGACCAAAGCATCCACCCAAGGTTGAAAGTCTGCATCTTTTTGCACCCCACCCAACTCAGCAACACCGGTTCCAGTATAGAAAGGGATCAGCACTTTCGTTTCATTACGCTGGCGTTTATCAATGATGCTTTCCATCCGAGCGATGACTTGTTCTTTGGGAGTGTGGTGTAGCCAGTCCTGAGCACGAGCAATACCACTGACAAAAATTCTGGCTAACTCTGGATTCTGCTCAATAAAGTCACGACGCATCGCATAGCTTCCAGCGGTAAACGGTCCATACAGCTCAATATCCTTGAAGATCGGGCGTACCCCTCCAGTCTTCAATGCACGTTTTTCCAAAATGCCTGAAAACACAGCAATATCAATCTGACCATTGCGTAGTGCCTGTTCCGTACTGACCGGAGGTAATACGATCAGTTCAACTTCGCGAATTTCAGCTGGCGTGAGGCCGTGGCGAGCCAGATAGTCTTTGATGACAAACTCATAATGAGCACCAAAGGCATTTACTGCGACCTTTTTACCAATGAAGTCACGTGCTGTCCGAATCGGACTGTCTTCTAATACATAAAAACCGACATTCATGTCCTGGTCACTGCCGTATGAAGCCACGACAGGTACCACATCTAGACCAGCAGCGATGACTTTGACGACTGCACCATTAAAGGCTGAAGCAAAGTCAACATCACCGGCCACCAGAGTCAATAAGTCCTGAGGTCCGCCCTGTACAGTTCCAACATAGTCCAGTTTGACATCTTTGAAATAACCCAGATCCTGAGCAAGCTCAGGCAAGGACACCAGCCCCGGATAGCTTTGATAACGTAAAGTCTGAGTCGTCTTGGCCGTATTATGATCCACCTGCGAGGTGCTACAACCCATCGCCACACAACCACCTATCAATACAGAAACGAGTGCTTTATGCCAGTTTTTAGGAAGTATTCTCATCGTTATTCCTCCTCAAGATGGTTGCTTCCAGCGCAATACACGCTTTTCAACTTTTGCCAGAATAGAGTTCAGGATCACACCGACCAAACCAATCAGCAGCATGCCAAAAATGATCAGTTCGACATCAAAAGCCTGACGGCCCTGAATCACGATATTGCCGAGACCATTGCCATAGTTGGCCAGTAAAAATTCTGAACCGATGGTCGCCAACCATGCGAAAATCAGACCCATCTGTAAGCCCACAAAGATCTGTGCTGAAGCCCCCGGCAGGATCAGCTTGCGAAAGGCATAGCTTCTTGGAAACTCATACACTTGCGCCACTTCACGGTATTTATGCGAAATACTGCTCACACCTTCGAATGTATGGAGTGCAACTGGATAAAAAACCGATAGGCTGATGAATAAAATCTTGGCTAGATGTCCTTCACCTAAGAAAGTTGAAACCAAAGGTAGCCAGGCAAAGAGTGAAATCTGACGCAATAGATGAAAGCTTGGTGCAAATAGCCAGTTCGAGAGTTTGGATACACCGATCGCTATTCCAAATAGCACACCTGTTGTCGCCCCGATAAAATAGCCGCTAAAATTACGCAGCAGACTTTCAACCAGGCCGTTTAAAAAGTCCGGTTGTGGTAATACTGCGATGGCCTTGGATAGCACTGCTTGCGGAGATGGAATCAATTTGGGATTCAGCCAGTCCAATGCGGAAGCAAATGCCCATAGAACAATAAATAGAATTGGAAGAGCTAAAGCCTTCAGCATTTTGGCAATCACAGGACTCACACTGTCACGATTAAAAAAAGTTGATTGGCTCATCACTTATCCTCCTACTCGAGTGGCGTAGAAACGGCTGATCTGTTCTACTTTGGCTAAAACTGTGTCAAGAATGAAGCCAGTTAGGCCAATCAAAATAATGGCCATAAAAATTAGATCCATCTGCATCAATTGACGGCCCCAGACCATCAGAAAGCCAATACCCTCACTGCTAGCCAGTAACTCAACAAATACTAGTGCTAACCAGGCCTGCATAATGCCCTGACGCAGTCCACTAATGACACTGGGTAGAGCCGCAGGAAAAATCACATTCTTTAACTTCTGCAGATTGCTGTATTGATAGACTTCTGCCACTTCCAGCAGTGAACGTGGCACCTGAGCAATCCCTTTATAGGTTGCGATCAGGACAGCAGGAAAGACAGCCAGTGAAATTGCAGCAATTTTCAGAGCTTCATCAATCCCCAAAAAGATCATCAATAACGGAATCCAGCCGACAATCGGGAACTGCGCCACTAGATTGATGGTCGGAAAAACATAATCACGGCTACGTCGCATCAGTGCTAGCCAAGTCCCTAGGATGATTCCGACACCAGATCCCAGCAAGACGCTCCAAAGAATCCGTTTGGCACTGATCTGGAAATGGAATTGCAATTCCCCTTCTTGCCACAGTTCAACAGTGCTTTGCCAGACCAGTGCTGGCGGTGGCAAGATTTGCTCAGGTAACCAGAGCTTGATGGAGGCAACGTACCAAAGCCCGAGGACTAATACCGGACACAGCAAACCACAAGCCAACTGTAAGGTTCCATTCAGATTTTTTTTCATAAAAGCAAAAATGTTTAGATTGCTACGCCCCTGAACTGAAGCTGCTGATACATCACTTAGGCTCATGATTATTTTCCCTCTACCATGTGTTGCTCAGGTTTCTGTACTAAGAATTGCTGAAAGACCTGATTTTTGAATAAACATAGGATCAAGGCCAAAAACGCCAGTCCTATCGGAAGAAATAAATTTTGCAGACCGATGCTGGCTCCAAACGCTGCACCGAGAAAACCGCCCAACAAGCCACCGACTGGTCCAACCAGGGCTAAAATAGGAGAAACTTTTGCCATTTCGGTTTGTTCACCGACTTTGGCAAATGACATAAAATTTGCGATATGCAGCATGCCAAGCCCGAGGCCCAACATAAGTGAGGCCGGCCATAACCAGAAACTGATCGTGCTGAATGCCAGCAGTAATAAACCACTACCAATCAGGCTGAGACCGATTAAATAAAATTTGTAATACCCTAACCATTCGGCCAGGCTACCCATCGTGAAGAGCGACCCGACAAAAACCAGACCTTGTGTGGTGAGCAACATTACGGCAGTAGACTCAGACAAGGAAAAACCTTGAATCGCGATTACAACAATGAAAAAACCAAAATAGTTGTTGGCAATACTGCTTAATAGCTCAAGTAGACAGACCATCCGCAGGGCGATATGACTCTTTAGCAGATATAGCGGGGCAATCACTTCTTGCCATTGGAAATTGCCCTGCCCTTCAGTTGAGTATTTTTGCTGGAAGCATAAGGGCGCAAAAATCAGTGCTGTCATAAACAGGCTGGCCACCCAGTAAAAACTACCTGGATAACCAAAATGCTCAATGAGTAGCACCGTCAAAGTCGGGGCGATCAGGAAGAAACCCATCATATGCGAGCCACGAAACCATCCTGCACGTGTAGGTCCTAACAGTCTTAAATTGCTCAGAAATACCGTGTTAATTGATACAAAACGCATCGGCAAAATGAAACTGACCAGTGCAGTGCAGATCATCAGATACCAGGCATCAGCCTGTAGTGGAGTCAATGCGTACATTACAGCACCCATTAAACTCCCAAAACTAAAGACCTTTAATGAACCCAGTCGCTTGACCAGCACACCAATAGGCAAAGCCATGATCAGGATTCCAATACTCTGTGCAGCCGAGATCAGTCCCAGCTGCAGCTCAGAAGCATTCAGTTGCACGGCATACAGTGAGGTGAGTACACGGGCAACCCCGACACCAAGCCCTGCAAAAATAGTTAGGCTAATAAAGCTGCCCATAAATCGCAGGCTTAGTGTGGAGGTGGATGTATCCAGTGAAGTCATATGCCACTGCTCAACTTATTTCGGCTGACCATTGGCATTAAATGCACGCCAATAATTCTGTAAATTGAGTTCTTTTAAAGCATTGTTAAGGTATTTCGGTTCATACCAGGTTTTGGTATCTACATCACGGCGAATGAGTTTGGCATTTTTAGCAATCTTTAAAGCTTCATCAATTTGTGCACGATGAAACTCGTCCAGTAATGGCGAAGTACGGTCTTTCAGATTCCAGCCATCCCAGGTTTTTTGATAATCAACCAGTGGAATACCGCTTTGTGACCACAGCTTATACTGGGTGACACGGTTGGCTTCTTCCGAGCTCCACTTTGCCTGTTTGATCAGCGTGGTAACGACACGCTGCGTCACTTCTGGATATTGTTTTTCAAAACTTTCAGTTACCCAGAAATGGGCAATTGGTGCGATTTTGGGATCTTTAATTTCCACAAGGCTTTTGGCTACACCCCGGGAAACCAGACTAAAGGGTGAAGTAATCGCAGCGTCAATATCCCCAGTGGCAAGTGCTGTACGCGCAGAGTAAGCATCTTGTGAAATCACCCGTAAATCACGTTCAGTAAAGCCATATTTAGCCAGGACGCGGTTAAAAACAATCTGTTGATTTGTCCCTTTAAAGATTGAAAACTTCTTGCCCTTTAAGTCTGCAAATGACTTGGCATTTGAGCCAGCAGGAACTACTACATAGGTTGGGCCAAAGCGGCCAGTTGAAAATAGCACCTTGGTTTTAAGACCTGTTGAACGACCCACTAATGACGGCAAGTCCCCATGTAAAGCAAAATCGACTTTACCGTTGGCTAAGGCTTCATTGGTGGCAGGTCCTGCACCCGGAAAGAATAACCATTTCACCGCAATGCCATCTTTCTTGAATTCCTGTTCCAGCACACCACGTAAATGTGCCGAAGCAACAAAGCTCCCGCCAGTTTTTGGCTTACCGCCTTCACCGGCACCCGACATAGAAATGCGGATTTCTTTCGGATTGGCTGCATGGATGTGTAAACTTAAACCGAATGCGGAGAGGGCTAAAAATGTTGCTGCAATTTTTTTAGAAAAAAGTTTCATTAAATCTGTTCCTTAACAATAAAAATTAAAAGGTGTATTGGAATTGCGCCTGCAATTCGTTGGTATCTTTTTGGGTTGCAGTCTCAATGTCATAGATGTAGTGATTGAGCTGTAACTGGAATTTGGTGGTTTGCGCAAAAAACAGGTTTAAGCCAAGTGAATGAATGTCATATTCACCTATACGGCCACTTGCGCTATCGAGATAATCTTTCTGATTTTTATTCGGGTTATAGCTGTCATAACGGTAGTAACCCTGAACCGATTTCGGCCAGAAATCATCAAACTTGGCATTGGATTTAATGCTGTTATAGAACTGGTCACCCAAGGTATAGAATGCAGTGACGGTATGGCCTTCTGCTTTGGCTTCTTTTATGGCTGGTACAGTCGTATCGATGTAATCGGTTTTGCCTTGCAAATATTCATAGGTCACGCCAAACGGTGCGTGGTTGTAATACACATCAAAACCCAGACGATCACGTTTGGCCTTGTTGTCGCTTATGCCTGAGCCGGATAATTTTGCTTCGCCTTTAATATAGGAAGCACCGAATTTCAGCTCGCGAAGCCAACTGGCATAATCCACAGGTAAGGTAAATGCCACGCGACCGATATAATCTTTGCTATTGTTGTCATCGGCCTTGTTACTGCCATTACCGTTGGTCACCCCAAGCGCGTATTCAAACAACGGTGCACGATAGTTCGCGCCATAGTCCACAAATGGTTTGACATCGCCACGCACAATCAAGCCATTTTGACGGGTAAATAAACCCAAATACGTCGGTGCAGTTGCAGTGCTGATGGTGGGGCGTAAATCTTCCGGAGATTGCACGTCCAGACCAAATGGCAAGAGTTGTTGACCCAAAGTCAGGTTCAGCTTGGGAACTTCTGCACCGCCATTGGTGGAAAATACGTGATAGCGCAGGTAAGCATCCAGCAAGTTGAAATTACTGTTGTTGCTGCCATCATTACGTTTTGAATAACCAAAAGAGGCCTGGTAATCGAGGTTTTTGCCTTCGTTATAATCTTTAAACAAATTACCGCGCACACCCAGCAATGCCGTACCCACATCAAAGCTCGATTTAGGTGTATTCGGTGCAGTGTTATTGTCCTGCACATTGGCACGCAGTTGCACCGTACCGAATAAAGTCGTATCGCGGGTCGACTTCACGGTTTGACGTTCGTACTGACGAGACTGGTCATATTTATAGTTTTCGATATCGGCTCTTAAACCTTCAATATCGTCGGATGTTGCAGGGGTCGCTTCAGCCGTTAGGGTCTCTTCACCAGTTTCGCTATCTCGATCCGTCAGCACTTCGCTGTTATCTGCATTCACAGTGGTTGGAACAACTGCTTTTTTTGTGGATGTCGAACTTTGGACTTCCACTGCATTTAAACGCTGTTGTAAAACTTCAATCTGCTTTTTGAGTCCCTCCAATTGCTTGTTGAGAGTGGCATCCTGGGCAAAGCTAAAACTCGATGTCGTCGTCAGAATAAATCCAATCGCAACAGTTAAACTCGTCTTTCTCATTGTTACATTCACTTCATCTATTGTTTTAAATACAAAATTTCCCCTACCCCATGCCAAAGGCATGAGGTTGTTTCAATTTTCCGAGTAGTTAGGTTTAAGCGGCCTGATTGTTTTTAAGTTTGTGTTCAACTCGCGTGCCCTTGAAGAAATCAGGATTATTGGCGGTATAGAACTGGTATGGGTTGGTGAACACCAAGGCCTTAAAGTCTTCTGCCGTAATCGCGCCTTCTTGCACCAAGTCCCAAGTTTCTGCCAACGGCTCAGTTAATTCAGGCACATCCCAATGGCCTGAATCTGATGAATAGAGCGCATTAATTTTTTGGCCAAATGGATTGCCTTTAGGATTCAAAGCACCGACGATTGTTCGGTCATCTGCCTCGTTTCCGAAGTAAAAGTTTGGTACCCAACGATCCCAGATATCTTGTTTTGTCTGGATTTTTGCCAAAGCAAAATCATTAATTTCATCAGGTTTCTGTGCCTGGAAACGAGAAGTTCCAACTACACCAAACAGACTTTCTACGATTTCAGTGTCAGTAAGATCACGACCTTTATAGAGCGTGTGACCATATTGACGATACAATTCGATAGCTAGCTCACGGTTGAGACGTTCCGGATTATATTGGTGCACATGCTCATTGCCTCGTTTTTCAAAACGGTCGACTAAATGCGTTAAGACATTTTGACCCCATGCTGCCCCCCCTTCTAACAAGGCGATACGCAACTGTGGAATACGCTCAGTAACACCACCAAAGAACAAAGCTTTTGCCAATGCTTCAGAAGCATCTGCAAAATGGTTGATATGGTTGAACATATAATTCGTAGGTGAATTACGTGCTACCCAGCTCTGACTGCCTGAATGCGTTGACAGGTTAATACCTAGGTCTACACTCTTTTGCCAGAACGGGTCATAGTCATATTCACTATCAATCCCAAAAAAATCTAACCAATAAGCGTAGCGACGCAGATCAGCATCTTCAGGATATCGATCTGCAATAGATTTAATTGGACGACGTACCGAACCTGGAATTAACGCTGTTTTTAAGCCTAACTTTTGAGCGAATTCTAACTCTTCAATTCCTTCTTGTGGCGTATGTAGTGGAATTGCAGCTACTGGGGTTAATCGGTCAGAATAAGGCTGATAAATATCTGCATGAAAATGGTTAATTGCGCGCGTAATTGATATACGCAAATCATCATTAGATGAATTGATTGGGAATAAAGATAGATTTGGATAAAGCACAGCGTAGTCAGTACCCAACTCTTCTAAACGCTCATACAAGAGGCCGGGTAAAGCAACGGTTGCCAAATCATATGTATTTTCAGATGGTAGCGCCCAAAAAGGTGGACGGAATAGTCGACGGTCTTTACGCTCTTGTGGCGTTGCACTATACCATTCTGCAGCTAAGCCATTCAGGCCATTATCTTTTAAATGTGTTCTGAATAGATCTACCACATTTGAACCACCATATTGTGCAATGTAGTCCTCAAGTGCTGGGCTGTAGGCATTAGTATGAATGTCCGTATCAATCACTGGAAAATCAAGCTGAGAACGCACTTGAGCAGCACGCGATTGTTTTGCCTTTAAATCTTTTAAAACTGTCATGGTTAATCACCTAGATTTTAATTTTTCATATTCTCTATATGGCAACAACCATGCCAAAATCATAACTAATTGTTTTTATTTATTTTTATTTAAAAACACCAACAAATTATGTTTGTTTTCAATCGTTTTTCATGTTGTTTTTTCAACACTTGCTTATAACAATTCATCTTTAATATCTATTTAGCTTTCTATCTTTTAGATAAGTATCTCTCTTTATAAAGCGGTCAATAAATATAAAAATCGATTTTGCTGAGATACCATAAAAATCCAATACCAAACCTAACATCGGTTCCTCTAATAAGCACCGTAATGCTTCAGTAAATAACAATAAGATTGTCTTATTGATAAGGCTTTAGCTAAGACCAGATGCATCACAGAACTTGTGGACGTTAAGCAGAAATGACAGGGTAAAAATTAAGAAAGCAAAGCAGATATCCTGCTAAACTTTGTCGCCTGATTGACAGATTTTCTATATTTGGCTTGGCAGACTGTATTCATCAACTGATGTTGAAAAGACGATCAAAATAGTTTTTTTAGGATAATAAGTCATGAGTCAAATTGAATACCAAGCTTACCAACATTTATTAGTGAAACCGTTGACGGGACGTATCGGCGCGGAAATTCAGGGCATCAAACTGAGTGGTGAGCTGGATGAGGAAGTAGTTGCTGAAATTAACCAGGCTTTGCTGCAATATAAGGTCATCTTTTTCCGTGAACAGCAACATCTGACTGATCTTGAGCAGGAATCCTTTGCTGCACTTTTGGGTACACCATTGAATCATCCAAGTGTTCCTGTAAAGGATGGTACGGCACATACCTTGTCTATTGATTCACGCGGTGGTCGTGCCGATTCCTGGCATACCGATATTACCTTCCTGGAAAATTATCCGAAAGCTACCATCCTGCGCAATGTGGTTGCACCCGAAGTAGGTGGCGATACGGTCTGGGCCAACACCACCAGTGCCTATGAGGATTTAACCCCTGAATTACAAGCATTGGCCGACCAGCTACGTGCTGTACACAGCAATGACTATGATTATGCGGGCAATGTGTCTTCATACCGTAGTAAGGAGCATCAGGACCTGTTTAGAACCGCAGTCGAAATTGAAACTGAGCATCCTCTTGTACGAGTGCATCCTGAATCGGGCGAGAAAACCCTAGTGCTAGGTCATTTCTTTAAACGCTTCAGTGGTTATAACAGCGAAGATTCTCGCCGCCTGTTCGATCTGTTCCAGCGCCATATTACTCAGCTGGAAAATGTGGTGCGTTGGCGCTGGGCGGTTGGAGATGTTGCGATCTGGGATAACCGAGCAACGCAGCACCGTGCCATTAACGATTATGGGGATGCCTTACGTGTGGCCACCCGTGTCACCATTGAAGGAGATATTCCGGTGGGTGTAGATGGTCAGCCAAGCAAAGTCCTGAAGAGCGTGGTGAATAAGGATATTTCTAATCTACGTTCGGAAGAAGGCCGTATTTACGAAAAAGCCTCGTAAGGTCGCTTTTACAGTACCTAAAACAAGAATAACAATAGCCAAAAAAATTGGTTGGATGCATGATGAGCAGGACCTAGTATCGCAAGATATTTGGTCCTTTTTTGATGAGATATGTTTGCCCTATCCACTCATTTTTCCCTTGCGACAAGCCTGGAACAGGTATTACAACAGGATGAGGTTTTTCGCGGTTTTTCTGGAGAAGCCAAACAGTGCTTATTACGCCATGCCAAATATCGGCGTTTTTGGGCGGAACAGCTGATTTTGCGGCAACAACAACAAGCGAATGATCTATATGTTTTGCTCGAAGGTACCTTGCAGGTTGGCTGGTTGCAGGAAAATGGCCAACTCAAAATGGCTGATTATATGAGTCACTCATCCGCGTTTAATCTGGTACCTTTTTTCCAGAAGTTGCCGATGGATTATGATTTTATTGCGCTGGATCGGGTCGCGATTGCGATAATAGATGGTCCAGTTTTTTTACAATTGCTGCAACGCGAACCGCAAGCCATGTGGCGGATGATCGGCTTACTGAGCCAGCGGATGTCTCGGCTATTCAGTGAACAGCGCTATTTGCATAATGCTTCGTTGGAACAGCGTCTGGCTTGGCATCTGGTGAAATTTTGTGAACAATATGGTGTCCCGCATTTGCATGGCATCCGGCTACGTCTAAAAATTTCCCAACAGGATTTTGCCGAGTTGCTCAATGTCTCCCGCCAGACCTTAAACAAAATCGTGAAAAGCTTTCGGCAGCAACATATGCTTGAGTGGCGTTATCATCAGGTAGTGATTTGGGATCTGGAACAGCTGAAAAAATTGAGCCAGTTTTGAATCGCAAACCGTTAAAGCTTATAAAACTACATGAATATTGGACTACCACCACTCCCCTAAACGAATTTCGTCTATTCTTGGACTTCCACCGCTCCTACTCTGCAAAAAGAATCGACGAAACATGTCCAGAATGGAAATCACATTCTAGTTTTAGGCATCAACCAATAAATCTTCGTGATATTTACTCCTTAGAGATTGCTCAAAATCAACTCATTTAATCAACAACATGCACAAAAAGCTGGCGTAGAAATGTATTAAAAATATCTGTAAATGTGCATGTTGCACATGTTGTGAAGGGCGTATTGCTTAAAAGTAACCCAATTTTAAAGCGGCACGGCTCTTGCAAACTCAGGTGTATTCAAAAATAGCGCAAGAGACTGGAGCTAAAAATGAGTACACATGAAGAAAGTCCACTGACCGAAATACCCCAAGCCAATCGAAAAGGATTGTTTCCGATTGCAATGGTGCTGTTTAGTTTTACTTTTTTTACCGGCACTATGTTTGCTGGTGGCAAAATTGGCGTCGCATTTAATTTTGTTGACCTCCTCTGGATCACGGCAATTGGTAACCTGTTACTGGCTCTCTATGCTGCATCACTCGGTTTAATTTCCGCCCGCAGTGGTTTAAATACGGTATTAATGGGGCGGTTCTGCTTTGGTAATTTAGGCAGCAAACTATCCGACTTTTTATTGGGTTTTGCTGAACTGGGCTGGTATGCCTGGGGAACTGCAACACTGGCTATTTCGCTGGTGAAAATTGTTGGGATGCAAGAAAGCTGGGTAATACCATTAATGGTGCTGTTCGGTTTACTCTTTTCAGTGACCGCACTGGTTGGTTTTAAAGGGCTGGAATACCTGTCACGGGTTTCAATTCCATTGATGTTTATCCTGCTCATTACCTCAATTGTATTGGCCACCAAAGAAATTGGCGGCTGGACCGGCTTGACTGCTGTTAAGCCAACAGAAGCCATGACGTTCTCTACCGCTGTAACCATCGTATTTGGTACGTTTGCTAGTGGCGCAACACAAATCACCAACTGGACCCGTATGTCGAAAAACGGCAAGATCGCAGTATGGGCATGTCTGATCAGCTTTGTCATTGGTAACGGTTTGATGGTCTTGGCAGGTGCCTGGATGGCGATTGTTTACCAACAAGCTGACATTGTAGAGGTTCTAGTATTGCAAGGCCTATCTGTCGCAGCAGTGATTATGCTGTGCATGAACTTGTGGACTATTCAAGGCCCAACCATCTATAACGTGTCCGCAGCAGCATGCCATTTAGTACGTAGCGAACGTCGTAAAACCATGACGATCCTGGCGGCGATTGTGGGGATTGTGCTGGCTGTCGCAGGCATGTATGAGTTGTTATTGCCATTCCTGTTGTTACTCGGTGCGATCATCCCACCTGTAGGTGGTGTCATCATGGCGGATTACTGGGTTCGCTACAAAGGTCAATATCCATTGTTGAATGATGTAGAACTGCCAAATTTTAACTGGAATGGTCTGATAGCTTATAGCATCGGTGCGATCGTGGCGTATAACTCTCCCTGGATTGCCCCGATTGTCGGGATTGTGGTTGCTTCCGTATGTTATGTGGTGTTGATCCGTTTATTTCCAGCAAAATCGGCTGAAAAATCAGCACAAGTGATGACAGGGTCATCAGTATGAGTATGACGGTGCAAGAGGTGCTGGAACTACCACAGTTGTATGAACTGCGGCTGCGGGCAGGTGCCGATCATGTGCACCGTCTGGTTCGCTGGTTCTATGTCGCTGAGAACGAAGGAATTTCCGACTGGATTGAAGGTGGTGAACTGGTATTTATTACCGGTATCAATCAGGTACGTGATGAAGCCAACCTGCTAGATCTACTAGATCAGGCTGCTACCAAAAACGTAGCAGGTATTGTGATCTTGACCGGTACCGATTTTATTCGTGAGATTCCGGCCACAGTGCTGGAAAAGGCCGATACACTCGGATTACCCCTCATTGAACAGCCTTACCACCTCAAGCTAGTGGAACTGACCCATGTGATTGGAACCCGCTTGGTACAGCTGTCACAAATCAAGAAGTCTGCAGAAGACGTGGTGAGCCAGCTGTTACTGGGCCAGTATCCATCACTGGAAACCATTCAGTTGCGGGCACAGCAGTTGGGTTTACCCTTGTTAGGGCAACATGTGGTGGCAGTAGTTCGTTTGAGTAATGTGCAAGACTTTTTTCAGGATAATGGTGCACACAAAACCTATGATCTGTACCAGAAAAAACAGGCCTGTTATGAACATCTGGAAAGCTGGAGAAAACAGCATGAACAGGTTTTTCCTATTGTTCCGCAGGGAGAGCAGTTTAGTTTAGTTCTATCCTTGCAGGATCAGGATCTGAATTTCTGGTTTCAGGCTCTGTCGGCATTGATTTCTGCTTTGCGCGAGTCTGAATCCGATCTCAAGTTGTATGTTGGACTTTCCACCGAAGTGAATTCTGCCGTTGCCTTTCAGCGCGGCTACTGGGAAGCCTGTCAGGCTGAAGAAATTGCCGCAGATTTAAAGACCAGTTCCGGTGTCTGCCTGTATAACGAACTGGGCGTGCTCAGATTGATCAAGGCAATTCCAAACAAGGCCGTTACCCAGCAACTAATGAATGAAACGCTCGGCTGCCTGATTGAGCCAGAAAAAAAACAACCCTATCTGCTGATTGAAACCTTGGATGCCTGGTTAAAGGAAAGTGGCAATGCCATTCAAGCAGCTGCCCGGCTGGGTATTCACCGCAATACCCTGAACCAGCGTATCCAAAAAATTGAAGCATTAACCGGACAATCATTGGGCAATCCCAATTTCCGTTTGAATGCTTCTGTTGCCCTATTAATTTGGCAAATATCCCATGATTAGAGAAAAGAATATGAAAGTGATCAATGCAACCCTACGTAAAAAGACCGGTTTATTCACCATCAGCTATCACAATGGCGTAATTGATGCGATTGAGCCACAGGCCGGGTTACTAACCCTCGAAGGAGCTGACGTGATTGATGCGAAACAGCAGTTACTGATGTCACCACTGGTTGATCCACACATTCATCTGGATGCTGTACTGACCGCGGGTGAGCCGGAATGGAATATGTCCGGAACCCTGTTTGAAGGAATTGAACGCTGGGCACAACGCAAGGCCAGCATTACCTTTGAAGACACAAAACAACGTGCAAAACAGACCATCGACATGCTGGTGGCGCATGGCATTCAGCATGTACGTACCCATGTCGACATTACCGATCCGCAATTGACCGGATTGCAAGCCATGCTTGAGGTCAAGAACGAAGTCAAGGATGTGGTGAATCTGCAGATTGTGGCATTTCCGCAGGAAGGCATTGAGTCCTTTAAAAATGGCCGTGAACTGCTAGAAAAAGCCTTGCAGATGGGGGCTGATGTGGTCGGGGGGATTCCTCATTTTGAATATACCCGTGACAAAGGCGTGAGTTCCGTGCATTACCTGATGGACTTGGCCGAAAAATACAATGTACTGGTTGATGTCCATTGCGATGAAATCGATGATCCGAACTCACGTTTTCTGGAAGTATTGGCCGATGAAGCACTGGTCAGAAACATGGGCGAACGTGTCACGGCCAGTCACACCACAGCCATGGGCTCTTATGACAATGCCTACTGCTATAAACTGTTCCGTTTGCTGAAGCGTTCAAAAATCAACTTTATTTCCTGCCCGACCGAAAGCATCCATTTACAGGGCCGCTTTGACAGCTATCCAAAACGCCGTGGTTTGACCCGCGTGGCGGAGATTGACCGTGCCGGCATGAACATCTGTTTTGCGCAGGACTCGATCCGTGATCCATGGTATCCGGTCGGCAATGGCAATATCTTACGCATTCTGGATGCCGGTTTGCATATCTGTCACATGCTAGGCTATGAAGACCTGCTGCACTGTCTGGATCTAATCTCGGACAATTCTGCCAAAACCATGTGCCTGGGCGATCAATATGGCATCGAAGTGGGCAAACCTGCGAGCTTCATCCTGTTCAATGCCAAGAATGATTATGAGGTTGTCGCAAATCAGGCCAAGGCAGTGCTCAGTGTGCGTCATGGCAACATCATCATGCAGCGTCAGGAAGATCAGGTGCAATTATTGTCTGTTACCACGCCTGCTCAACAGGATGTTGCGACTACGCGTTTAGCGATTGGCGTCTAATTCAATAGGTAAAACAACACACTAAAAATATCTAATCCCAGTAAAAGATATTTTCGCTGAACTGATCCAGCGGGTCAGCAAAATCCGGATATATAAACAAGCGGCATTGCCCTAAACCGGATTTACCTGACCCGCAATCCAAATCACTAAATCAAAAATTGTCTATGTTCTGCATAGATAAGGGGTTTCTTATGCTTAAAAAAAATGTATTTCACCATATGACGATTCCTTCAGGCCTAGCTTTGGCTATTTTATCTGCAACAACTGTGACGCATGCGGAAGAACAGGGCTGGTCGGTTTCTGGTTTTGTGCGAGGCAATTATCAATATAAAGAATATGCTGAAAGCGAAAAGAGTAAGGTGCAGATCAGTGATGTCCGGCTCAATCTGAATTACAAGAAAGATCAAGTGGACGGCAAGATTACAGCACGCTGTGTCCAGTTTAACGAAATGTGTGATTTGATGACATTGTCAGATGCTTATCTGGGTTATCAATTGGATGAGCAACAGAAAGTCACCGTTGGCCTGCAACCGATTCCATTCGGGATTGGAACCTATTGGGATAGCAGCTTCTATGAAAGTATGATGTATACCACTGGCATGCAGGATACCCATAATATTGGGATTCGCTATGATCTGAGCCAGGATCAGCAGTCTTGGAGCTTTGGCTATTTTCCAAAAGATGGCGGTAACTATAAAGGGGATAGTAAGGATGCATCACGTTATAGTGCCAATTTTATTGAAGGCGTATCAGACAATGCCACCCAGATTGATGAAAAGAATATGCTAATGATGCGTTATGCATATCAGGGTCAGAAGGATACGGCCGGATATACGCTGGGTTCATCCGTTTGGTATTCATTCTTGGACAATAAAAATAACAATAAGACCGGCAGTCGCATGAATGCCAACGTGTTTGGCCAGTGGGCGACACCAACTTATGACACAACCTTAACTTTTGGTTATCAGGATATCGACAACAAACAAGCTGGAGTGAACTATTCGACCTTTGGTTCTTTTGATACGGAATATCATGTAGCGAATAAAGCCTACTATTATGTTGCTGATATAGACTATAAAACTTCGTGGAATTATAAGGATTGGAAAGGATTTAAACCATACCTCGTATTCAGTGGTTTGATGAAACAGGATGGGCAGCCAAACTCCTACCGAAATATTGCTGGTCTACAGGCAGATTACAAAAACATTACTATCAATGCAGAGTATATTTTGGCGAAAAATGATGCCTTTGTTGGTGGTAATACCAATTCCTTTGCTAATTCGACTGACAATAATTGGAAAAAGCTACTTTATATTACCTTTGCATATAAGTTCTAATTGTTTTAGCTCCCCCAAGATGGATCATGTAAATCACGTTGAAGTCGACTCTCTAATGTAAAGAGTCGACTTCAAATTAATGATTTTTTCATTTTTTACCAATAGTTGCTGGCTTTGTTAGAAACAAATCTAAGGCCATGATTTTATTTAATTTTTTTAATAAAGATGGGGTAAATCCTTAAGAATCAGCATATTGAAGATTTTCTTATACAACGAAGCCATAAAGAAACATCAGCTTATTGGGCTACAGCCTATTCAATAAACTCGCTGGGCTACAGCAAAATGAAGTGGTTTAGAAGAAACGATTAGGCTTTGTCCTGGTGCCTATTCAACAGCAGCATCAAGAGTTAAAAACACAAAATAAACGTTTTTGGGCGAAGCAAAGTGAAGAGCTATCACTTTCCAAAACATCTCTAAGTCCAATCTAGAGAATGATTAATTGCGTGGTTTTAAAATAGATAAACAGCTTGTCGGCTAATACCAAATGCTTTTGCCAGAGCAACTTTGGAGGAATACTTCCCTGCTTTCAAGATTTGACGTAAAGTCTAAGCTATTATGGATTACAAATTTCGAATACTGCTTTTAAGATTTTTCTATGTAAAATAAACAAAATCATAATGACAAAAAATAAATTTAATAGAGTAAGAAAAGTATCTAAAAAATCATTATGTATGAGACTGGTTACAATTATAGATAAAGAGAGAATTATAAATAAAAAGCATAAAAAAACACCTTCGTTAGATCGAGAAATCTTTTTAAGGTATTCTAAATTAAGTGTATTTTTTGATTTAGTCATGAGAATTAAATTAATTTAAAAATCTTCCCACTAATAAGACTTTGAAAAAGTATTTCAAAACTTGGACGAATATTTTCACCATCCACTGTAATATATTTTAAACTTGAATAAGATTGCATATCAGAAAAACTTTTATCAAATGTAGCCTGGATAGAATATTCAGTACCAAATTGGTCTTTTACAGTCACTTGTCTTTTTAACATTACAACACCTTTAATAATAGTTAATTTAAAATCAAAATTTTATCTAAACAACTTTATGATTTAACTTAAATAGTTGATTTAAAGAGGCATAAAATGTACGACCATCTAAATTCAAGTCAACCTCGATTCCAGATTCAAGAAGAACTCTCTTACCTACTTCAATTTCTTTAAAACCTTGACGTGTATTTTGCATTTTGTTTAAGGGAATTAAAGATACGATAATTTCAGTACCATTTTTAGACTTTGCAATTAATTCATTAACTTTTAACAACTTATATCCTATTTTTTATACTCTTTTTCCAATATTGGAAATAACTTCAAAACTAAATTTTGAGGTTAAAAAAAGCACTGAGTCGTGCTTTTTTACTACTTATTGCTACTTATACAGCAATAATATTTACAGCATTCGGGCCTTTTTGACCTTGAGTTATACTGAATTCAACTTGTTGACCTTCAAATAAGGTTTTAAAACCTGAACTTGCGATTTCACTGAAATGAGCAAAAACATCTGGGCCTGATTCTTGTTGGATAAAACCAAAACCTTTAGTTTCGTTAAACCACTTTACAGTACCTTTAACAACATTTGAGTTAGACATAATAAATCCTACTGATTTTTAATAATTTTTAGTCATTTTATTGACTGAATATAACTTTGAAAATAATAAAGAATGGAACTTAAAATCTGAAAAAAACGAAGGATTATGACTAAAACTACGATACTTAAGAGAGATTTACTGGAACAAGACTTTTTTCTAGTTAATTTAAATATACAGCAAAAATAGAAATAATCAAGCTTTCTTATATATATTTATTTTGTTTATAAATAAATTGATAATTTTTTAAAAAATTCAGTTATTTCAATGGCGTTATTGCTGAAAGATTTAAAAACAAAGATTTCACCTAATCTATTCCAACATGATGTTTGCACGATTAACGACGATATTCAGGCTGATGTTTCTTACATATCTATTCACCTCACCTAAAAATTTCAATTTTGCGCAGCAGTGCTCCTCGTATCAATCAGCAGATCTAGTTCAGCACTACTTTTTGATTGCGTATCACAATATCAAGATGCTTTTGTCTTTTACAGATGGGAGAGTAAGCTGGTGCTGAATGAAAGGTAGGCTGTTGTCATATTATATAATGGTATAGTGGGCGACCAAGCCAGTAATTTGTTTTCATGTCAGAATTTTATAAATACCGATACACTCAAATAAGTGTATTTGGTTCATTACCAACACACAAAGTGTATGTCAGTGATATCCCTAATAAAGCAAAGCTGGTATTTGCCGATAATACTTTTATGCACGGCTCAATTTCTGATTGGGTATTACGTAATTCAGATCTTGATACACGAGTATCAACATGGTTAGAAGAGCCAGCGTAAGCGTCCGCTGAACCCCATAGCTATTTTTTAATTCGGTTCAGGTTTCCAGCGGTGTGGTAGTAATTCTTCTATTTGGGTCACTTTGTGTGTCGGCAGCCTTTTCAGTACATCACTTAAATAGGC
>JACCEE010363756.1_pt1 | contig 26724 bp, 27 predicted proteins | sample 7449931 | NCBI WGS metagenome assembly JACCEE01 (sample SAMN15323457, study PRJNA562643) | freshwater metagenome | isolation source: river surface water | place: USA:Blue River Watershed | collected 2017-08-19 | reverse complement strand
CTAAATGATTAGCTCCCCCCTCATGACCAGAGAGAAGACTGATCGCCCAGCGCCCTAGGACATCCATCACCACAACCGCAGGATCAGTGAGTTTACTTTGAATCAGAGGAGCAAGGGCCCTCACCACCACCCCACAGGGCATGATATAAACCAAGTTTTGATACTGAGAAAAGCGAAGCTTGGTTTCTTCTAAGACTCGTTCAAATTTTTGATGAGGAAGAGTTGACTCTAAATCCTTATGAAAATAAAGATCAACCTCATGAGGGCTTTGAAAAATCTTTTGAGCTAAAGGAAGCCCCTCTTTTCCTAAAAGGAAAACGGCCATTTTCATGAATTCTTCCCCTCTCTAAACTCGTGAGTAAATTTGGGATCATAGAGTTTAGAAAGCTTTCCCCCCTGACGAGTAATGGCAGGCCCCACAACAATCATCGCAGTCTTACTAATCTTTTGTTCTGCAATCTTCGAAGCAATAGTTTGAAAGGTTCCACGTAGGATCACTTGATCAGGCCAAGAGGCCTTATAGACCACAGCGATAGGACAATCCTCTCCATAAAAAGGAGCAAGGCGTTTGCTGATCTCTTCTATTTTACTCACGGAAAGAAAGAGGCACAGGGTTGAGCGAGACTGAGCTAAAACTTCGAGAGATTGATAATCAGGAACAGGAGTGGCCCCTTCCACCCGAGAAAGGATCACAGTCTGAGTCACCTCAGGAAGAGTGAGCTCCATTTTTAAAGCGGCAGCACTCGCCTGAAAACTACTCACCCCAGGAACCACTTCATAAGGAATCTCCTTTTCATCTAAGAGAGTCATCTGTTCTGCAATGGCCCCATAGATAGAAGGATCTCCGGTATGAAGACGCACGACTTTCTTTCCTTCGCGGTAGAATTTTTCCATGAGATCGACAATCTCATTTAAATCCAAGGGGGCTGAATCCACGATAGTCGCTTGAGTAGAAACAGCTTTTAAAATATCGGGATTAATGAGTGAGCCTGCCCAAAGACAAAGGTCACAGCTTTGCAAAAGTTCATAAGCCTTCAGAGTCAAAAGTTTCGGGTCTCCCGGACCAGCTCCTACAAAATATAAACTCATGCTTGACTCCTTTTGATAAAAATTAAAAGAAGACGAGAAAAGACCGGGGCTTCTTTTAAATTTAATTGATCCATAGAAACGATTTTTTCAGTTGCAAGGCTTAGATCGACAAAAGCCCAGGAAGTAAATAAAGACTTAAGCTCAGTATAAATCTCTTGAGCCTGATTTTGGGCTTCACGCGTTCCGCAAAGAAGAGTGAAGACCGTTTCATTTTTCAAATAAACGGTATCAACCTTGAGCTCTCTTCCGTGAAGAGAGTAAACTCTATTTTGACTCCAGTCTTCGCCCAAACGAGAAAAGGCCAGTTGTACTGAACTGATCCCGGGGATAAAACGAAACTGCTCTTCCAGAAGTTGCTTTTTCAAACTTTGCGCCATACTAAAAAGCCCAGTGTCTCCTGAGACGAGAATGGTGAGTTCATTTTCTTCTAAGCCTTGAATCAAAGCCGAGGCTTCTAGGCTGTGATTGGGAAGCTCAATAAATCTCGCCTTAGGATTTTCATCTTTGATGAGTTCATAAAGACGAGTACTGGCCAACAAGGTTTGAGAAGTTCGCAAAACGCTCAAGGCTTCGAGAGTCAAACACTCCTTAGCCCCAGGTCCCATACCAATAAAAGTAATACGCTTATTCACCACTTTCTCCTAAAATAAGTCCCTTCATAGAGCAGAGGCTCACTTTGAGTTTTAACGTCCTCCCGTCATATTTTAAAATGGCCTCTTTAATTTTCTGAGCTAAGTCATCAGCTAAAATCTTTTGCTGGGCCAAACTTAAACTTTCAAAGAGTCCTTCCACTGTCGTAACCTCTGGGACTTGAAGCCCCAACGCTAATGCGCGAGCTTTGACTTCTTCTAAGCAGGGCGAAGAGACTCGTGAGTCAGTATTAAAATCTCCTCTGATGAGTTTTCCCAATTTTCCAGGATGCCCTACCACATGAAGCTGATAAAAAGCATGACGCTTCAAAAGATCAAAGGCCATGCCCCATTCATTTCCTACCTCGACCAGATGTTCACTGGTGATGCCTTCAAGTTTTAGAGCAGAGCTTGTGCCGATATTTCCTGGAGTTAAGACCAGAGGAGAAACTTGTCTTTCACTATAAAGCTCAAAGATGAGACGCAGGGATTCGCGCATAGCATCTCGGTTATAAGGTCGAACAATTCCTGTCGTGCCAATAATTGAAATCCCTCCCTCTATTCCTAACTTGGGATTAAAAGTTTTAAGAGCGACCTCTTCTCCCCCTAAGGCTGAGACCGTAATGTCGTAAAAGGAAGAGGAAACTTCTTTTAAATTTTTAATGAGCATTTCTCGAGGTGTAGGATTGATGGCCGCTTCTCCATAGGGGATGCGAAGACCGTGGCGCTTCACAACGCCTACGCCAATTCCTGCAAAGAAACGATAATGCCCTTCCTGATTTTTTTTAAGCTCGACACGAATTTCCATCCCGTGAGTGATGTCAGGATCATCCCCAGCGTCTTTGATAATGGAGGCCCAAGCGCCTTTTTCAGTCAGTTCCCCTGAAAACACTTCTAGAATCACAAGTTCACCACGAGGAAGAGTCACCTCGACCTCTTCGGGAAGTTTTCCTTCCTTTAAGAAAACACAGGCCGCTTTCGCAGCTGCTGTGGCACAAGTTCCTGTGGTGAAGCCCTGTCTTAATTCCACTTCAGTTCACCCTTATAAATAATCACGGTGGCCATATAGCCAGGATGAGACTTTCTCACTTCACGCAAGTCATGCATGATGACTTCTTTCCCTTCTTGATCGGCATAACAAACCAATTTGGCTTGATGGATAAGATTTTTCTTTTCAAGAAGAGTGGTCAAATCTTCTAAGCTCTTTCCGCATTTATAAAGAACAAGAGTTTCAGCTTCCTCGAGGGCCTTTTCAACACGACTCATCTCTGTGCCCGTCATAATCATGAGACGCCCCTCTTGAATGGTGAGAGGTTTTAAAAACTTTGAGGCTATCGTTTGAAAGGCACTGATCCCAGGAACAGCCGCGATAGAGTTCGGATCGACTCTTCCCTCTAATTCAGAAAGAATATAGTGAGTGGTGCTATAGATAAAAGGATCACCAATAGTAATGTGCACTACTGATTTCTTTTCTTTAAGCCAGCCCTCGACCTTTATCGCCACCTCTCGCCAAGAAGCCAGAGTACTTTCTTCATCCCTACTCATGGAATAGATGTGCTCGTAAACCATTTGATGGGAACTTAAAAAAGGAGCCACCGTCTGAAGAGCAAGACTATCAGAAGAGATCTTACTTCGTGGGGCCACAATAACATCCGCTGTCTGAATCAAGCGCAGGGCCTTGAGAGTTAAAAACTCCATGGCCCCAGGACCTACGCCTATAGTATAAAACTTCCCTTTTTGAGCCTGAATCGACTTAAGTTGTTCCATAATTCCTACCAAATGAAATACATTAAAATGAGAGCGATGATTAAAAATCCCATACGAAGAACTTGAGCTAATATGCCTAAGATCAGACCGCCTTGAGGTCCAAGGAGGGCCACATAAGTCGGCATAATGCGCTTAATGGTTCGAATGGGTGCCGTTAAAATTGTTCCAATAAGTAAAATGGTGACCGCTTGTTTGGGGCTCAAGCTTCCTTCTTCTAAAAAGCTTCTCACCATCCCTAAGGCAGAGTGTATACTTCCAAACTGGGCAGGAAGTATCACAGAGGCTTGAGGTGGTAAAAAACTCAAATCAAACTTAGAAGAAAGAAAGTCAAAGGCCTTATCAAACAAATCATAAAACTCAGCCAAGGCCACCAAGAAATAAGCTGGAGTTAAGTACAAGGCCATGCGTTTAAATGTTTTTCCAAACTTAAGAATAAGCTTTTGAATAAATTGTTTGAGACTTCCCTCATAAAATTCAATTTTGGGTCTTTGATACTGACGGGCCTGATGATCACCAACGAGAAGACGGGCGATGAAAAGAATCACGAAGATTTGAAGAATCACCGCTCCAATACGAACCGAAGCGACGGCCAGCAAAGCCTCATGACCACAAACGGCCCCAATGGCCAGAATATAACTAGGCATATGTCCTAAAGTAGCAATAGAAGAAACGATGAGCACAGAGCACCAAAGCTCACGTTTATCGATAGCGCCCCCCTCCTTGGCCGACATCAAAATGCCATTTCCTACTGAGCCATTTCTCACTGAACTCATAAAAGCTAGGGCCGAATGTTCACTTAAACGAGCGAAACGCAGAAGGGGCCAGAGGAAAAGAGCAATAAGACTTAAGACTCCAGAAATTTCCAAACTTAAAGCAATGAGCATCGAACAAGTTATCAAAAGAAAGAGTTCAAAAAAGTCGACGCCCTTTCTCACCCAAAAGCCTTGGGGAGTTTTCCGTTCTTTATAATAAGGAAGATAATCTCGTTTGAAATTCTCCCAAGCCCCACGATCTCTCTCTTTTTCTACAACCTTTTCCATTTTGGTCTTGGGCATAGTCTTTTGCATATCCATGCCCTCTTCCGAACCTCCGAGATAAACAAAGAGTCCAGCGAGGAAAAGAAAAAAAGTCATGAAGATTGTTTTTTTAAGCATGATTCCTCGCAAGAATGGCCAGAGCATTGAAAGCCGAAGCCGCCATAGGACTTCCTCCCTTACTTCCTAAATTGGTGATGTAACAAAGTTCACTCTGATAAAGGGCTTCCTTACTCTCTGAAGCACCGACAAAGCCCACAGGGGTGCCAATCACCAAAGCGGGCTTAATCCCTCTTAGCTCATAGGCTTCTAGTAAAGCCCAAATGGCCGTAGGAGCATTACCTACTACTACAATGGAACCAGAAAGATCTTTTTCCCAAAGTTTCATTTGGGCCCAAGCGCGAGTGATCCCTAATTCTTTTGAAAGAGCAATCACCTCGGGATCAGAAATGGAACAGTGAACAGGATTAGGTGTATGGGTCATTCCTGCTTTAAGCATTTGCACATCACAAAAAATGGGGGCGCCATTTTTTAGGGCGCTGATTCCCTTTTCTAAGGCCTGAGGATGAATCTTGATGGTGGAAATAAGAGACAAGTCTCCGGTGGCATGGATCATGCGACGAGCGATACTATGCTCATTTTTATCTTGTTCACTTTCTAATGAGAGTTTCAAAGCTTCGTCTATGATTTCATGACTGCGTTTTTCAATATCAGCTCCTAACATAGGAAGCCCCTTCATCAAGGGATGAGACCAAGAGTTTGTCATAGGGACCTCGACTGAGAAGATAGAGTCTGAGCATAGCGTATAAAGGATTCCATACTCTCTTCATTACTGGCCCAATGGAGATGGACATAACTGGCCATGAGATTTTTAAGAAGAAAGCCCTCATTCTTTGTTTGTTTTCTTCGGCTAAGAGTAAAAGGAGCTAAGTCTTTTTCTAGATCAGAAGCATTTTCTAAAGAAGAATAATGAAAGACATGGCCTTTTAAGCTTTGCCCGATTTTCCCCCAAGGATTGTCTTTAATAAAATGCACTTCGCCATAACCGAGGCGGCTTAGACGTTTATTCATTTGGGCCTTAAGAGGAAGAAGTCCGACTAAAGGAAACTCTAAATCTGAATCTGTTTTAAGGGCTTCACAAAAATAAAGAAGGCCCCCGCATTCAGCGTATATAAGTTTTCCCTGAGCATAAAAATCCTTAAGGGAAGAAATAAAAGAATGATTTTCGGAAAGCTCCTTGGCATGTAGCTCTGGATAGCCTCCGGGGAAATAAAGGGCATCGTAATGGGATGAAAGTTTTTGATCTTTCAAAGGAGAAAAATACTGAAGCTCTCCCCCCTTAGCTTCCAAAGCTTCAAGATTATCTTTGTAAGTAAATCTAAAAGCGGGATCATTGGCCACACCGAGAATAAGACATTTGCTCTTTTTAACTTTCTGAGAAGAAGGAAAAGCTCTTGGTTCTTGAGTCAGCTCTAAAAGCTTATCTAAGTCGAGATACTTTTCCACTTGTAAGGCGAGCTTATTTAAAATGTCTTCTTCAGCTTCTAAGTCAGAGGCATCAACTAATCCCAAATGTCTTGAAGGAAGAGTGGCGAGTTCTCCCTCGGGGACGGCCCCCAGAAGAGGAGGAAGTTTGTCGAACTCTAGGGCTTTTTTAAGAAGCTCACCATGAGAGGCCGAGCCTACTCTATTGGCCACCACTCCTACGATTTGAAGCTTAGGTTCAAACTCGACGTAACCTTTCACCATAGCACAAAAACTTCGCGCCATACCTGAGGCATCTAAAACAAGAACCACGGGTCTCTTAAGGATCAGAGCGATCTCTGCAGTACTGCCTTTTAGACTCTCAGTACTGGCCCCATCAAAGAGCCCCATGACTCCCTCAATGAGTCCTAACTCTGCTTCAGACATTTTTTGAGTGTAGAGTTTTTCTACGTACTCAAGACTGGTCATCCAGCTATCAAGATTGTAACAAGGCTTATGAGAAGCGAGACTTAAGTGACTAGGGTCTAGATAATCAGGTCCCACCTTAAAGGTCTGAACTTTTATTCCACGCAAGTGATAGGCCCGGGCAAGACCTAGAGTAAGACTGGTCTTTCCGACACCACTTTGAGTTCCGGCCATAACAAAAGAGGACCTAGACATAGTGTCCCCCTTTCAAAATCATGATGAGGATTAAACCTAAAATTAAAGTGAAAGCCGATGTTGTAACCATAGCTTTCACAGCAAGGGAAATATCATCAGGAGAGGAAACAACATCTCCCTCACCAATCACCGGACGCATTTCGACTTCACCCTGATAACGGGCTTCGCCCCCTAAACGCTTCTTGATAAGAGAGGAAAGATAGGATTCCCCATAAGCAGAATTGGGGCTTTCATGCTTGCGCCCATCCCTCCAAGCGAGACGAAGAACAGTCAAAGGATTCACTTTTAAAAAGAGGGCCGCCAACATAGCAGGAAAAAGAGTGAGGCGGGCCGGAAGATAAGTTAAGAGATCATCAAGTTTAGCTGAAGCATAACCAAACTTAGTATAACGCTCATTTTTATACCCAAATAATGAATCCATGGTGCTAGCGGCTTTAAAAATCCAAACACCCACTGGACCAAAGGCGAGCATAAACATCAGAGGAGCGGTGACCCCATCGACCATATTCTCCCCGACAGATTCAACGGTAGCTCTGGAGATTTCAGCTTTTCCCATTTGATGGGTATCACGTCCGACAATCATACTGACGGAGTTTCTCGCTTCCACAAGATTTTCTTCTTTAAGATCTTGCCAGACAGAAGCGGCGTGAGCGGCAAGATCCCGAGTGGCCAAAGCGCTATACATTAAATAAATAGCAAGGGCATCGTGAAGATAGGGATGAAGGGCCTTAGCTCCAAGAAGTAAGCCCCAAACAGTAAAAGCAGTCCCTCCGACGACAATCAAACTCAAAAGAAAGCCATGGATGTAGCGATCACGATAAATAAGGCTTTCTACTTTTTTTGCAAAACGAGCGATGATAGTCACAGGATGAAGCATCCACTTTGGATCACCAAACATGAGATCTAGAGCATAAGCACAAAGAATAAGTTTCATCATATCTATCTATAGCCCCATCAATTGATAAACGCGTTTCATATCAAAATTTGCTCTCACGTGATCAGCAAGAATATTGAGAGATTTGTCCACATCATAAAGAGCATGAGACTCTAAAGGAGTAAGCCCTTTCGCCTGACGAAGCTCATTAAGAAACTGTCTACGAAAAAGATCGGCTTCAAAAAGTCCATGAAGATAGGTTCCACAGATAAAAGACTTCTTTGATTGAAAGCCTAGGTCTTCCTCATTTTCACCTTTAAGCCAAAGGGAAGCTTCATGAACAGTGGTTTCTCCATGATGAATCTCATAGCCTTCTAGTTTGATTTGAGAATTCACATGTGAAGCGCGGGTTTGCTTTAAGGTCTTTTCTTTTTGAAGGATAGTATGAGCGCTCAGTAAGCCCAAAGCCTCTGCTTTAGATATTTTTCCCTCAAGGGCATGGGGATCTTCAATCGTCGTCCCTAAAATTTGAAAGCCCCCGCATATACCAAGGACAGCTCCCCCATTATGGGCAAAGGTTAAAATCTCAGAGGCAAGGCCAGAGTTTTTAAGCCACTCCAAGTCCGCGATCACATTTTTAGATCCAGGTATAATCACCAGATCAAGCCCCTTAAGCTCTCCACCTGTTCTCACAATGGTCACCTCGACATCTTCTTCTAAAAGAAGAGGATCAAGATCGGTGGCATTAGAAATATGAGGAAGATCAATAAAGGCGATTTTGATTTTTTCATTAGAAGAAAGTTCTTTCCCACTTTTCGTTTCTTTAAAACGAACGGAGTCTTCATCTGGGATGATGAGGCCCTTCAAATGATCCACGGTGCCCCAAATTTCTTTTCCGGTATAACGCTCTATCATTTCAAAGGCCGGACCCAGAAGGGCCCTATTGCCTCTAAACTTATTGATGACAAAACCTTTGAGTAACTCTCTTTCCCAAGGCGCGAAGGTGCAAAAGCTTCCGATAAAAGAGGCAAAGACTCCTCCCCTATCAATATCGCCCACCAAAAGAACGGGAGACTTAGCGTATTGGGCCATACGCATATTAACGATGTCATGCTTTTTTAAATTAATTTCACCGGGGCTTCCCGCTCCCTCTAAAATGATGGCGTCGTATTCAGAGGCGAGGGAATCATAGGACTCTTTCACAGCTTCAAAAGCAATTTTTTTATAATCAATATAGCCTATGGTATCTCTATTTCCGATAGACTTTCCTTTAATAATCACTTGAGAGCCTGTCTGGCTGTTGGGTTTTAAAAGGACAGGATTCATTCTCACATCAGGGCGAATCTTTGCGGCGTAGGCTTGAGTGACCTGGGCCCTTCCCATTTCCTTGCCATCATAAGTGACATAAGAATTAAGAGACATGTTCTGGGCCTTAAAGGGGGCTACCTGAATTCCATCTTGTTTTAAGATGCGACAGAAGGCCGCAGTCAGTATACTCTTTCCTGCATCAGAGCAGGTTCCTTGAAACATTAAAGAGGGAGTTTTCTTCTTTATTTTAGAAGAAGAAACCTTATTTTCCAAAATCTCTTCAAAACTTTGAAGAAGAAACTCATTGGCCTCTTCGTGTTTAACAGCAATTCTAAAATAGCTTGAATCAAGCCCGATATAATTCTCGCAAGGGCGTATGGCAATTTTTTTGAGTGCTAATTCGCCTTGAAGCTTTTCTACGGTCCAAGAAGGATCAATCACTTTGATAAGAAGAAAATTGGCCTCCCCCATGAAAACCTTTAAAGCACTTAAGGCACTTAAGCGTTTGATCATGAGTTTTCTTTGTTTTTCTATATAGCTTCGGGACTCTTCTAAAAAATCTTTCTCTGAAAAAAGTTTGGCCCCCACATTTTGCGCCAAAGTATTCACACTCCAAGGAACAAGCTCACCTTTAATTTTTAAAAGGTGCTCTTCCTTTCCAAGGAGTAGCCCTAAGCGTAAGCCTGGGAGGGCATAATTTTTGGTAAGGGATCTTAAAAGAAGAAGATTAGGATAAAGAAGGGCAAGGGGCTTGCGCTTGGTAAGATCAATAAAGGCCTCATCAACAACCACCATTACCTGAGGAGAGCTTTGACAGAACTCATAGAGCTCTCCCTCTTCAAAACCCAAACCAGTGGGATTATTAGGGCGCCCTAAAACGACGAGGTCTCCAGGGAGAACTTTCTTTCTTAAAATATCAAAATCAACTTTAAAATGCTCAGCTTCATCAAGAGGAAGAAATTCAAGGGCCAGCTTGGAGGCCTGAGCCCCTTCAATATAATCGCGGTAACAAGGAACAGGTAATATCACCCTTTGAGGCCTTAAAGCGCGATAGAGGGCATAAAGAAGATCATTGGAACCGTTACCGGCAAGGACCTCAGATTCACTAACGCCGTAATGCAAAGCTGCTGCTTGAAGAAGTTTTTTATTTTGGATATCTGGGTAATGCACAAGATCCGTGCTTGAGCGCAAAAGGTCAGCATTCACCATCTCGGGATGGCCCAAGGGATTAATGTTTGCTGAGAAGTCCAGAAGCTCTGAGGGGGCAATGCCCATTTTCTCAGTCAGCTCTCTTATGTTTCCACCGTGTCCCACAATGTTTCCTTTCACCCTTTCTGAGCCGCTTTAATGTGATCAATGAAAATTTGAGATATTTCTTCAAACTCCCCTAGCCCTTGAAAAACGGGACTGGCCTTCATTCCCATTTTCTCAAACTGACTTTTCCAAGAATCCTCTTCACTTCCTCCCATGTCATTACGGGCATGATCTCCGGCCACAATCATAAAGGGCGCGAGGGTGACCTTTTTAAAAGCTTTCACTTTGGCTTTGGTTTCATCCAAATTCGGAAAGCCCTCGACGGTTCCTAAAAAGACTTGGGAATTTTTATTTTGAAGCATAGAATTCAAGGCCACATAGAAAAGAGTATTTACGTGGCTCGTTCCATGGCCCATTAGGACCAAGGCAGTATCTTTCTCTTGGGGAGCATAACGTTTTAAAAGAATATCAGCGACACGAGTGGCGTCCTCATAACTTCCAATCAAAGGCGCACCAGCATAGAAGGATTCATAAAGCTTTCGGTAGCTCAAGGTTTCCTTGATCAGATCTTCATATTCAATGCCTGGAATCACATGAAGGGTTTGCAGGGTGACTTTTTTAAAGCCATCCTTATGACCTTTCTCTAAACCTTCTTCCGGGGAAAGAATAATCTTTCCCTGTTTGGCCAATTTTTTTCTGATCATAGAGGAAGTGTAGACATAACGAACTTCAGCTTGTGGAAAAGCGGTCTTCACTTGTTTTTCAATTTTTTCATAAGCGATGAGGGCTTCAGGCTCTGAGGTTCCAAAGGCGGCAAGTAATATAAGTTCTTTCATCACAAAATTTCCTTTTTCTTTTCGACACGCAAACATAGGGTGACATAGTCTTTCAGGAGGGACGAACTGCTGCGAGCAAAGGCAGCTGTTTTAATTTTTAATTCGTTAAGAAGTCTTAAAGTCTCATCCCCCAAGGCCAGAACATCTTTCCCTTGCAAACTCTCTTTCCCATATTGGGCCAAATAAACCTGAAGGGTCTTAGCGCTAGAAAATGAGATCACATCAAAAGAGGGTAAATTCGCTTGAGGTACTTCGAGAGAAGAATAAATGGCAAAGCACTGGGCTTCTTTTCCAGTATGAATAAATCTCTCTATCCCTTCCTGATGTCCTAAAACGGCCAGTCCTGATCCACATTCCCCTTCGTAACTCTGAGCGATGAGTCCAAATCTTTTAAATTTCTTTTTTAAACTCTCACTGCGGACAAAAAGAGGAGGAAGAAGACGCAGATCATACTCAGACGCCAAGAAGCTCTCCATAAAAAGATCAATCGAAGTCGGACTTAAAAAAAGAAGTCCCTTATATTGACTCAAGGTCTTGATCACCGCTTTCAGATTTTCTCTTTGAGGAACAAATCGTATCAGAGGCAAATGCATGGGGTTCCCTCCCCACTCGAAAACTTTCTCTTTCAACTCGCCCCAAACATAATCGCTTCCTGTGACTAAGATGCGCCTTCCCTCAAGAGCTCCAGTCTGATTTTGAAAGGAATCTCGACAACATTCCCCTATCATCACGAGCCCGGGTTTTTCACTTTTTGAAAGACTTGTCTTCGAGAAACTATCTAGAGTTCCACGTTCGGTATGACTTTCAAAACTTCCCGCACTGTAAACAATAGACATCGGAGTCTCAGAAGAAATCCCATTGGCCATCAGCTTCTGGGCAATCTCTGAAACGAGCCCTGTTCCCATATAGAAGACGAGAGGGAGATTTTCTTTTTTGATGTGATCGAGATCGGGAAGCTTCGCTTCTTTTGTTCGAGCACTCATAATGGTAAAACCAGAAGATTCTCCACGTTTTGTTAAAAGGGCCCCACTATCAATGGAGGCACACTGAAAACTTGAAACGGCGGGGGTGATAGAATAGGGAAGACCATAGTCTTCTAAAAGCTCAATCTCTTCAGCGATACGTCCGAAGATAGTGGGATCTCCCCCCTTAAGACGCACAACTTTTTTCCCAGTGCGTGCCTGATTTAAGATGGCCCAGGAAATATCTCTCTGTGTGAGGCTGTGGGCTCCACAACGTTTGCCTACGAAAATCTTTTGACAGTCAGGATTTAAATGAGAAAGGAGCTTGTCGTCTAAGAGATGATCAAACAAACAGACTTCACTCTTTTTAAGTTTTTCGATTCCTTCAAGGGTACAGAGTTCAGCCCGTCCAACACCTGCTCCAACAAAAGAAACAGGCTTGATAAAAAAGGAGCGCAGACGTAAGGCCTCTTTGTTTTTCTTCAAAAAGTAAAAGGCATAGTCTGAATGCTCGGGGTGAAGAAACCAATCATAGGGAAATTCTTTTTTTAGGGCTTCAGGCTGAAAATGATCAAAAATGAAAAGGTGATTTAAAAGTCCCTCTTCCAAATTTCCTTCAAAAGAATGAAAACTTAATCCTAGGCCAGAAAACTCTGAGAACCAATCGGGAGGAGCAAGAGTTTTGAGCGCTATTTTATAATGACTCATAAACTCTTTCCCTTTTGATATTGGGCCAACTGCAATTCAAGAAACTCTCTAATGGCTTTAGCCTCTGTACAACTTCTTCCCCCTGTCGAAATCGAAATCACGATATCCCCCGAGCGTATAACAGCAGGAGTAATCACATCTCCCTTTGACCAATTTCTATCAGCAAGACAGCAAAGGATTTTTCGAGTACGAGCTTCCTGAATAATTTGATGATTAAGCTCTTCATTATCTGTAACGGCATAAACCAGATCGACATTTTGAAGATCACTTGAAGAATAAGGACGCTTTTCAATTTTAAGATAAGAGCATTCGAGAGATAAAACCTCAGAACAAATCTCAGGTGCAACCAGTTTCGTTTCCATCTGAGAAGAAAGTAGGGCCTTCAGTTTTTTATAAGCCCCTAGGCCTCCGCCGACAACGAGAGCGCTCTTTCCTTCTGTGAGGAAGTTGAGAGGAAGGGTGTCCTTAGATTTTTTTTTTGCAGATTTCTTTTCCGTAGGGCTCTCCATCTTTAAAATGGGCCCACGGTAAGAACATAAGATATAAATGGCGCACTCACGTGCTCATTTTTAAATGAGACAATATACTGATCCACGGTATATCGCTATGTTCTTGAAAATCGTCTTCTGGCTTGTGGTTCGTCCTACTCCCTTCTCCTTCCCATCTGTAAAGACAGTGGATTTTGAAGGTTTGGTCCCCACTTACAGCGGCGGGCCCGCCAGGGAATTACACCCTGTTCCGTTATTTCCAATTTATAAATGTAGAAGAAAACTAGCGAAGCTTCGTTTTCTTGTCAAAACTTCTTTTTAAACAAAAATCAACGTCTTGATTTTCTTGGCTTGTCGCTATGAGCAGGAGCCCTAGAAGGGATGCCTGAATCCTCAAGGAGGCGCACCTTAATCTTTAGATCCACAAAATTGGCATTATTAAGCTGGTGGATCACGTTAGAAGCCTCTGGTCCTGGAACCTCAAAGCTTGTGCTCTCATCCATAATACGAATACGTCCGATAGGGATTTTTGGCCCTCTCACAGCACGATTGAGCATGCCAATCAAATCAGGAGGAGTGAAACGATCCTTACGACCGAAATTAATTTCAAGGCCTACCATTTCTACCTGAGCACTCTGCTCTCTAAAATTTTCTCTCTCTTGCTCACGACGTTTTTCTTTCTCTCTCACAGGCTTTTGAGCCGTCTGATTGAGATCAGGAGCATTCTTGTAATAAGAAAGGAAACGATCGAATTCCAAAATAAGAAAACGACGAACAACCTCGGCATAAGTGATTCCATCGAAGGCAGCTTCAACCGCAGGCATGAACTTATCAAGTTGCTTGTTCTTAATATCGACAGTTTTAATTTTTTCAAGAAGGGCCATGAGCTGAGATTCACAAACGGCTTGGCCTGTTGGTACTTGACGATAATTAAATTTCTTTTGAATAATTCTTTCAATATTGCGAAGACGATAAGTCTCACGCTTATTCATAATGACGACAGAAATCCCTTCTTTACCTGCGCGCCCCGTACGACCACTTCTGTGAGTATAAGCTTCAGATTCATCAGGAAGATTATAGTTGATGACGTGAGTAAGATCATCGACGTCAATTCCTCTAGCAGCAACGTCAGTCGCTACGAGAATACTTAAATCTTTATTTCGAAATTTCTTCATTACACGATCGCGCATATCTTGCGAAAGATCGCCGTGAAGAGGCTCAGCAGAATAACCGTCACTCATAAGAGCAGAAGCTACTTCTTGAGTTTCAGCACGAGTTCGGCAAAATACGATGCCGTAAATATTTCTGTGAAAATCTAAAATACGCTTGAGGGCTTCGTAACGATCTCTCTCTTGCACGATATAACACTCGTGACTAACCTTATCAGAACCAGCGTTACGCTGACCGATGATCACTTCTTCAGGATCGTTCATATAGTTTTTAGCAATATTGGCAATCTGAGCTGACATCGTCGCAGAGAACAAGAAACGTCTGACATCCTCTGGAATTTCACTCATGATGGTTTCAAGATCTTCTTGGAACCCCATATCAAGCATTTCGTCAGCCTCGTCGAGAATAAGATATTTCACATGAGAAAGCTTAATCGCGCGACGACGAATAAGATCGTTGATTCGCCCTGGAGTGGCCGCCACAATCTGCACGCCTTTTTTAAGAGCGATGACTTGTCTATCAATAGATGTTCCACCGTAGACGGGAAGAACATGCATACCAGGCTGATACTTAGCAAAAGATTTCATGTCCTCAGTGATTTGAACGCAAAGCTCACGAGTTGGAGCAAGAATGAGTGCTTCGGGGTAACGAGCTTTCTCGTCGACTAGCTGAAGAAGCGGAAGACCGAAGGCAGCGGTTTTTCCTGTACCGGTTTGGGCCAATACCACCATGTCACGCGCGTCGTTTAAGAGCTGAGGAATCACAGCGCTTTGAACTGCGGTTGGTTTTTCAAATCCTAAATCTTTAATGGCCTGGAGGGTCGAAGGAACGAGATCAAACTGAGTAAAATTGGGCATAAAATCCTTAAAGTTCTGTAGTGTAGCTAGAGGCCTCCTTCTACAGAACTTCAAGGCTTAAAACAATCAAAAATACGATTTTTGTACTAATTCCATGCCCTTTTGCCTATAAACCGCCATCAATAGCGTAAAGATTCCAAGGATAATCAAGAAACATCTGCATTTGAAAGCCCTCATTTCCAGTTGCCCCATCAAAACGAAGAATGACACCTGAAAAACAAAGACGGAAACCGGCCCCATAAGAATGCTTAAAATCATTTTTTAGGTAGTCTTTTTCTTCTTCCACCACCGTTCCAGTTTCAGCAAAAAGGGCAAACTGAATATTGGTACGCACCCCCTTCAAAAGATAGTAATTAAAAAAAGTACGTTCATCGGTGAGATTAAAGCGAAATTCACTTCCAAAAAAGAGAGCATTCCCAGCTGTAAAACGTCCATTAGGAAAAGAACGCAGACGCTGGGTTCCCCCCAGCGAGGCCGCTTGACCGTAGGTATTCACCGCCACACGTTCATCAATCACCTTACTTTCAGCAGCCAAACATTGGGCCTTCACTGTTGGGTCTGGAATACTGTCACAGTTTAACCCAATTTTACTTTTTAAATAATCACGATCCGTCGAAGCCTTCTTTTTCATCAAGGTACGTGAATTAAAGATATTAAAACCCCAGGTGCTCGACTTTAATACAGGGACATAAGTCGAAAGATTAGTATTCATGGTATAAAAATCACTCGTATCACTGGCCTTATTAAGTATGTCGTTAATCTCAGTTTCAACTCGCACACCACTTCGCGGATCAATCTTATCATCAGTCAAATCGAGCTTGGCGCCATAAGCAAGACGACCAAACTTAAAACTTTCCTTATCAACATTATCAAACTCTTTTCCTTGAGCATCTTTGACGTTGTTGAGTTTTTGTTTGGCAAAAGAATAACGAGTATAGGCCTCAAACTTTCTATCAAAAAGAGTGATGGTGAGTTGGGCCACAGAGGCATGACCTTGGGATTCTGGCAAAATGTAACTCTCTTTTGAGGAACCAATTCCTCTATCAAAAACTTGAGAAGAAGCTCGAAAAAGATAATGGCCAAAATCAAAAATAAGAAAGCGAGGAACAAGATGAAGATTAAGTAAGGCAGCCCCCGTCGTATCAAAGTCACCTTTCAAATGAAAACCAGTGATGTCAGTATCTGTTCCAAAAAGATTGACGGCCGTTCCCCCTACACCATAAGCCTGACCAGTGCCGGGAATATCAGCAATCATGGGATAAATAAAGTGCCCAGAATCAAGTGAGAATTGTGAACGCGCATACCTACCTCAAGGATGAAAATGAAGCCGCATTAACTTTTTAATAAACGACTTCTGGTTCTCTTCATCCTTGACGTTATAAAACCTTCCATAGAGTCCCCCCATCATCCCTGAAAAATAGATGGCGGAAAGGACCAATATAATACTCAAGCGTAATTCTTTTTCGCTTTGACGAGTCAACTTAAGAGTCACTTCTAGTAGCTCTTCTAAAAAGACTTTCATTCTTTTGCTTAAAATATCGTGATAATCATTTTCATTAAAGGCCTTAGAAAAATGCATTTTAGCGATATTGGGCCAGCGAAGAGTCCCTTGATAAACATGAAGGAAAAACTCTTCAAGAAGTTCCAGAGAGGCTTTACCTTTTTTATTATAGACCTGATCTTTAAAATCAGAAAAGGCATTATCAAGAGTCAGATGCCTGAGATCCTCAAGCATATTATCTTTGGAGCCCCAATAATAATTCAAGGCTGCGACATTGATTCCTGCACTTTGAGTAAAACTTCTCACTGTAAAAGAGCCCACGCCATGGCGCTCGATATACTCAATCGCAGAAAGGAGGATTTCTTGTTTGGTTTTCTGGCCCTTACTCAAATTCAAACACCTGTTTTAAACACATGTTTGAATTTAACAGAATCAAAAAAAAGTCCAGAAATTAATCTGGACTTAAGTTATTCATTTTACGGTGATGCTTACTTTAGTTCCCAAGCAGAACTTTTGATGATCTTTTGAGCATCAAATCCCTGTTCAACAGCAAAATCGATAAGTTCTTGATAGAGGGCTTCTGAAATCTGCTTCTCACGAGCAATAATCCAGAAGTACTTATAGTTTGGTGTGCCGATCACAGCATACTCGTAGTTGGCCCCAAGCTTCATGATCCAATAGTCCCCAGTGAACCAGCCAAGATACTTAAAGAGAGGAGCAAAGCCAACTTCTAGTTTCGAATTGGTTTCTTTGTCAGCGATAAAGGCAATTCCATTGGCAGTCGTTGTTTCTTGAGGATTTTTAAAAAGGGTGCAAGTGTTAGTGACGGCCACAGTTCCATTGTCGCGCAAGGCATAGTTGACTTTAGTCGCATAGCAATCTTTTTGAAAACGGTTCTCGTAACGAGCAATCTCATACCAAGTGCCCATATAACGAGCTGGTTCAACATACTCAACTGTTTTAAGTGTTGGTGATGCAGCAAAAGCGCTAAGAGACAGGAAAATAAAGGCAAAAACAGCAAAAAGTTTCATATAAACTCCTAATAAACAAAGTTAATCTTGCCTTAATAAGTAAACGATGGCCTTGTTCTATTTCAAAGTATAAACTTAGACAAAAGTTAGACATGAAAAAATCAGAAATTCTCTATTCATTATCTTATGTTTGCCGCCTCTTAAATGTCAGTACCTACCTGCTGCGGGCCTGGGAAAAGCGCTATCAATGCGTCACACCTCAAAGAAAGGCCAATGGGCGACGGACTTACTCAGAAGAAGAAATCACGCGTCTTTCATATCTTGTGGCCCTCACCCAACAAGGTCACAGTATTTCAAATGTAGCGAACCTTAATTTTCCTGATTTAAAAAAACTGCATGGCAAAGAGATTAGCTTCCAGGCTCAAAAAAGTATGGATAAAGTCCCTAAGTCGATAGTTTCAAATCTTCTATTGGCCTTGGAACACTATAATCTCGAAATCATCGATCACGAGTTGAAGAACTTAAAAAAATCCACTTCAACAACTGAACTGATTTTCAATTATCTTTTGCCTTTAATCCAAAGGCTTGGTGAAAAAGTTTACAAAAATGACTTAGGAATAGATCAAGAACACGCCCTAACAAGTTTGCTACGCTCCCACTTTTATTCAGAAATTTCTCAAGCTTCCCATAAAACCAATAGGGCCCAAAGGAGATTTATCCTAACCACCCCCGAAGGCGAGCTTCATGAATTTGGTATTTTACTAGCGGCTCTTCTTCTCAAATCTCAAGGCCACGAGTTTTACTATCTTGGTCCCAATTTGCCTGCGAAAGCTCTTCTCTACGCTCAAGAAGGCCTCAAAAGCAATACGATCGTTCTTGGTCTCTCGTTAAATTACTTCAAAGAAGGTGACAAATTTGCTCATTATCTTAAAGAACTTTCTAAACTCCCACAGCACGTAGAACTACTTATTGGGGGGCACTCTCCTATTAAAATACTTCCTCCCTATATCCATCATAAAAGTTTGAAAGAGTTCTACCGCTGGATTCAAACTCACTAAATTATAGTTCGGCACCTTCAAATCTATAAAAACACTTTTGTCTGTTTTAAAGTTAATTTGTGATGTTTGCTTCAGATCAAGAATAAAGGCTCCGATAAGTTTCTCACTCGATTTATAAAGGAGCCAACATGCTAAAAAAGAACATTATCGACTTACTCAACTCTCAAATCAATCAAGAGCAATACTCTTCAAATCTCTATTTGCAGATGGCCGCTTGGTGTGAATGCAAAGGTTATAATGGTTGCGCTAAATTCCTCTATGGTCATGCCGACGAAGAACATATGCATATGAAAAAGCTTTTCACCTATCTTTCTGAGACAGGAAATCTTCCTATCATTGGCAATCTCTCCGCTCCCCCAACAGAGTGGGGTGACCTCAAAAAACTTTTTGAAAAAATTCTTGATCATGAAAGACAAATTACAGGATCAATCAATAATCTTGTTGCGAAGACTTTTGCCGAACAAGATTTTTCAACCTTTAACTTTTTACAGTGGTATGTATCTGAGCAACATGAGGAAGAACATCTCTTTCAATCCATTCTGGACAAAATGGCCATCATAGGCACAGAGGGAAAAGGAATATACTTTTTTGATAAAGAAATTGGAAAAATGGCGAAGACCTAAAGAGATAACCGAAGGGAGCCTTGGCTCCCTTCTTCATTCACCACACTTTTGAGCGGGAAGTTTACTATCGCCGACTTGGGCTTTCTTGAAATCATTTAGGCTTTTAAAACTACAGAGACAAAGACTAGTCTCAGATTTTTTTAATTTTGTAGAGCATCCCCTCGTTTGCACATAATCTTTCATGAAAGAGAACAGCTTTTCTTGTATTTCCTGGCTAAGCAAATGTTCAATTAAACAAGAGTCTCTGTCAGAAGCTTTTTCACTTGCCCCTAAAAAATCCTTAAAGAAATAATAAACTAAGGTTCTATTCGAAAGAATATCGTGAACCTCACCATGTGCCATTTTAGTTAAAATAAGATTAGAATCTTGATCTTCGTCAACAAGACCTTTTTCTTTTAATTTCCTCAAAGCAATTGTGACACTCGAACGGGCTAACCCCATTTCAGTAGCGAGATCAATCGCACGACTTCTTTTATTTTCTTCTCTCAAGTTATGAATAGTGAGAAGGTAATGAGTCATGGAATGCGTGATTTCTGAATCTGTCTTTTTCTCGTTCATCATCCGTTCTCCCCTGAGTGCGTTCTAAGTAACGCTTGCACTGCAAGAGCCTATCATATCCAAGCATAATTCCCAATATATAATCTTCCTCAGGACTCAACTGAGTCAGACTCGTTTTATGAAAACGCATCAGAACTTCAATACAGTAAAAATGACCAAAAAAAACATTGATATGACTATCACTTAAAGGCCAAATGACAAAAGCAATGCCATTTTCTTTAAGCCGCCTTTCAATGACTGAACGCTCTGAGCTCTTCATCGTGCAAAGGACAAGGCGGCGCAATCCTTTCTCATACTCGTAGATATGATGATAAAAGATTTTGAGATGATCAGTGTCCACAAGAGCAGCCGCGACAATCACCAGAACATTTTTTTACCTCAGCAGGTTTTGTTGCCCAAGATTTCTTGAAATTCCAGCCGAGATATAAGCCTGCTAAACCAACTATTGAAAAAATAATAAAAAGTTCCATAAACACCTCAAAAAAGAAGATAAGTTTGGTAAGCAGCAACTGCAAAGATAAAAGCAATAACAGTGTTACTTACAACAGTAAAAAGTCCCCACTTCCAATTAGCTGTTTCACGGGAAATTGCGACAACAGTCACGAAACAAGGAGCATAAAGAATAGTAAAAAGAATTAAGGCAAGTCCAACACCTTTATTCCACTTTGGATCAGCAGCAAGTTTCGCGCTTAAACTGTCAGTTTCTTCTGTATCGACAGTCCCCAAAGAATAAGCTGTCCCTAAGGTAGAAACAACCACTTCTTTAGCAGCGAATCCACCGATCAAAGCAATGTTTGTCCTCCAATCAAAACCAGCATACTGAGATAAAGGTTCGAGAGCACTTCCGGCCATTCCGGCAAAAGATGATTTGAGGGCCAAGGCTTCACGCTCATGTTCAATTTGTGCAATTTTATCCTCAAGAACTTTCTCATCTTTCTCTTCTACCTTCGCAGTTTCAATACGAGTGTCAAATTGAGCAGCTGTTTCCTTATTAAGCTCAGGGAAAGTCATCAAAAACCAAAGGACAACGGAAATGGCCAAAATGATTGTTCCGGCTTTTTTAATATACATCCATGTTTTTTCCCAACCATGAATAAGCATGCCTTTAAAGGTTGGAAAGCGGTAAGGAGGAAGTTCAAGAATAAAACTGGATTCATCTCCTTTCACAAGAACCCAACTATAAATTTTTGCAACAATCAAGGCAAAGAACCAACTGCCGATGGTGATAAAAAGCATCATGAGAGCCTTATCACCAGGGAAAAAAGCAGAGACAAGAAGAGCGAACACTGGAAGCTTAGCCCCGCAAGGCATAAAGGGAGCAGTCAAAATCGTAATGAGTCTTTCGCGCTTTCCTTTGATTGTACGTGAAGACATCACTCCAGGAACCGCACATCCTCCAGCAATACCACCGGAAACGATAAAGGGAAGCACTGAACTACCTTGCAGCCCAAAAATTCTAAAAATCTTATCGAGCATATGCGCCATGCGGGCCATATATCCAGAGTCTTCAAGGATCGCAATCACAAAAAACATGAGAAAGATGAGGGGGGCAAACCCCAGAACGCCCCCCACACCAGCAATCAAACCAGAAACAACCAAAGACTTGAGATAACCATCTGGAAGTGATTTCTCCGCCATTTCACCCAATGAAGCAAAAGCAGATTCTAGGAGGCCTGCTGGATACTCACTGAACCAAAAGACGAATTGATAGATTCCATAAAGGATAAGAAAGAGGAAAACCACACCGAAAAAACGATGGGTCAAGAACTGATCAACACGATCAGTAAAAAATTGCCGTGCCTCTTCATTTGATTGAGTGACAACCTCATTCATGAGACTACGTATAAGACCATAACGGTAATCTGCTATGATTGTTTCAGCTGTTGTATTAAGTGTTTTGCGAATATGCTCAGAAATCTGTTTCGCGAGAGTGGGTATCCCCCACATTTGTAGCTTATCTTCAGGCAGAAGATCCATGTCTCCTTCCAAATAGCGCAACGCTGGCCAAAGTGGAGAATCGACTCCTTTAAGCTCACTTTTTGTTTTAAAAGAAGCATTCACTAAATCAAGATAGCCATCGATATCGGCGCCATAGGAAATATCACGAATATCTAATTGCTTCCCCATTTTATAATGTATTATAGCATCCAAAATCTGCTCACGTCCGAGTCCATTTCTTGCAACTGTCTCGATAACAGGAACACCTAACTTTTGAGACAATTTTTTTGCATCGATTTTTCTTCCACGTTTCTCAGCAACGTCTACCATGTTAAGGGCAAGCATCACAGGAAGGCCCATTTCGATAAGCTGAACAGTAAAATATAAATTGCGTTGAAGATTTGAAGCATCGACCACTTGTAAAACAATATCTGGTTTATCCTTAACAAGAAAATCGCGTGTGACTTTTTCTTCTTCTGAAAAAACACTCAACGAATATGATCCAGGGAGATCATGCAAGATGAACTCTTGTCCTTTGTGAGTCACACCGGCAAATTTTCTTTCAACGGTGATCCCAGGGTAATTGGCCACATGATAATTAGTGCCAGCAAGTAAATTAAAGAGCGTAGTTTTCCCGCAGTTAGGATTCCCCGTAACCGCCACATTCAATTTTTTCATAATGTCCTCAGTTATCTTTCTACTACAACACAGCTGGCTTCACTTCTTCGCACTGACAAAACAGTGTCGAAAACTTTCACCACGATTGGATCACGTAAAGGAGCTTCTCCTAAGACCTGAAGTGAAGTGCCGGAAACAATACCCATCTCTCTCATGCGACGACCGATCTGATTATCATCAGTCACACGAACGACGGTTGCACAATCACCTTTAGTTAGATCATTAAGAGTTTTCATTTGTTCCTCGTTAGTAAAATGGGCTCCTGAGTTAGGTATACCTAACAAACGAGTTCAGGTCAAATCTTTTTGTAATAAATTCAGAGAGTTATCGTTTTGTTAGATCAAACTAACAAGATTTAAAACTAAGCTCTTGTTTTTAAAAGTTTCGCTAAAATTTCAACATTTTTGACTTTGGGCAACAAAATAAATGAATCAACTTGCTTAAGAAATAATCGACAATTTTTCATCGAAGAAAAATGCTCAAGTGAACTTTACTACCCCCTTTAACGAAGTCAGAGGTAAATTCTCTAAGCGAGGTTCACAATGCAAAAAATACTCTCCCTGCTTCTTATTCTCATCTCCTTTCCTCTTTTCGCTCAAGAGACAGCAAGCTCCACAGTTACAGCAAGCGCAAGTGCGAAAAAAAGTGATCCCCTTTTTGAAGTCTCTGCAGGTCTTGGTTTACGTGACACCACCTGGAAACACATAGAGTCAGCTGACAATACGACAATGGATTTTAAAATCAAACGCACAACCTATAGCATTATTGAAGGTGACTTCAGTGTGCCAAAGATTGCAACGAAACTGGGTTTTAATGCTTATCAAGACGTGAATAAAAATATCGGAAAGATCAAACAGTTTGCTGGCTATCTTGGCTTTTCAAGAATGACTCTGAAAACTGAAGGAGGAAAATTTGCAGGTCATGCTCACTTCAGTGGACTTATTACTTCAGCTCAAAGACGGGATATCGACTTCGATCAAAAATACTCTCTCTACCAAGTTGATATTTGGCCTGCTGATGAATTTCCCATGTACTTTGGTTTACGTCACACCAAATGGAAGCTTCCAACAGAAATTGCGCTTTTACATCAAGGCAAAGACTCTGGTCCAACTGTCTTTGATGAAGATTTTGAAACATCTTTTTACTCTCTCATTTTCGGCGTTGATTCCTTTAAATATCTTGCGATGAAAAAAGAAGAAAGCTCTCTCGGCTGGGGCTTCATGGGACTTTTTGAACTCGGTATGGGTTACGGAAAATCTAAAATTGGTCAAAAGGCTCAAGATGCCTCAGTACAATTATTTAATAAACGTATGACCGAGAGCAATCCAGCGGTCATGGCCCTTCACACTACTGGCCAGTTGGGCCCGAGCTACAAGTTCGCTCTAGGACCCACTCGACTCTCCCTCGGCGTCGGTTATGATTGGAATTTATTGATGGTTATTAATCTTTCAAAAGAAGCCAAAAATAGTACAGAAACAAGCCCTGTGGCTTATCCAAACTTTGTTTATCATGGACCCATCGTACGTCTTTACGGGACTTTCTAAACCGAACATAAAAGTCACCTACATACGAATTTAGATTATAATATAACTTATAGTCTTAATCATAAATCCGAAAAGAAAGAGTGCCTTAAGGAGTTTCTATGAAACAACTCGCGCTCACTCTTCTCACAGTTTGTTTTCTTGCCATGCTACTTACAAGCTGTGGCAAGGAAGCCAATAAAAATAAAACCAAGATCATTTTTCAAACTGGGGCTGCCGTCGATTATCCTGCAGGTGCTATTGTTTACGCTCAAAAACAAGACTCAGAGGAAAAATTAGCTATCAATGTGGCGAGCACACCTGAAATTCTATTGGCCAATGGTAATTGGAATTTTTACGGTGTTGTTTGGAGTGGGGCAACTGGTCTCGACGGCACTGTCAGTTGTGCTCTCACAAGCAAAAATCTTCAAGGAGGTTCAACCACTGTTGACCTCTATTTAAGTCAAGCAGCTTGCAACGATAGTGCTTATTCCCCTTCAAGCTTTCTTTTTAACAATCAACCCTTTTCTCTCTCACTGACAAGCTGTCACGATTTATCAACAGTCCTAAGCGGCAGTTCACTTTGTACCTCGGGAAATGCAGGCGTCAGCGCCTCTTACCTTGTTTCTGTATTAGATTATCGCGGCTTCGGTTTTACAGGTGTCACTCCTCAGACAAACCCACTCAATAGTTCCTGCATCACCGCCTCTTCCCTCGGAATTGAAACAAATACCGGCTTACTCATCCCTGCAGGAGGAACTCATTTTCCTTTTCTAGTAAGAGTAAGAGCTTTTGAGGGTGCAGGGTGCAGCGGAACTTATGAGGATTATCTTTTCAAGAGTGGCTTAAGCCAAGGAATCAACGGCAAAGCCAAATCTTTTGCCTATGGTTCTTCCTCTCTTAAAATCTACCTCAACCACTTTCCTTCTGACATTACAGCAGTGGGCTGGAATAAAACAAATTTGATCACAGATTCTGCAAGTCCTATCAACCTCTCCTCATTCGCCTCAGGCGGTCGTAGCCCTTATACCTATACGCTTTTTGCTGGGGCTGGTTCAGTATCAGCAGGTGGAGTTTTCTCTCCTTCTGGAGCAGGCACGGCCACAGTGAGTGTGACTGATAGTTTGGGTCAAGTCGCTTATCTTCCTATAGAAGCTGTTACAGCAACAGTCAATTATGATTTCATGAGCGCTATTCCTTCAGGATGGGGTCTAACAAGAAATTCAACGGCCTATGGACAAAACTCGTCAAATCTCTTAGCAAGCTTTTCTTCATACACCGGACGTTTTGAGTATCAATATAACTTAGGTCCCATCGGATTACTTATTGAGCCAAGTAGCGCAACAAACTCTTTGGCTTCCGCCCAAGCATTAAACTCAGGTTGGTCACCCGTTTCTGTTGTTGTCACAGCAACAAGTTCAGTTGCAGATCCTCTGAATACTTATACCGCCTATTCGTTAACGGACGATAATTCTAATGGAAGTAATGCTGGCCAGCTTTCCTACACCACTGCCAAAACAGCAACAGTAAGCGTATTCTCAGTCTTCGCAAAAGCAGACAGCGCCTCCATTGTGTCACTTTACTCCTCAGTGCCCGCCTCTAGTTGCTCGGCAGCCGTTTTTGATTTACTCAATGGAACCTCAACCAACTCTAGCTTCTGCTCTTCTGGCAGCAATAATTATGGAATGATCCCTTATGGCAATGGCTGGTATCGACTTTGGGTCCGTCATACAGATACAACTGGATCTAACTGGAACGTCATGCTCTTCCCTGCTTATCATTCGGTACTCAATTCAAGTGCGAACATTACTGCTTCCGGAACGGCTTTTTTCTATGGCCCTCAACTTGAACAAGGAGCCTATGCTCCAACTTCCTTTATGGGAACAGGAAGCCGTGAAGCTGATATACTTAGCAAGGCTTCAACAGAAGTTCCTCAGTACGCCGGAACCGTCTACACAGAATGGTTTAACCAGGCGACTTCACTCAATCAGCCCGGAACGATTTTTCTCGCAGGTGGCCTAGTCGCCAACAATCATCAAATTGTAAGAGATACAAACAATAAAGCGCTCTTTTCTATTTACGATACAGGCACTCTTATTGCTCAAGTGACAAGTCCCAATACCATCTCACTCATGAGCGTAAATAAAGCTGCTTATGCTTATGATGGAACAAACTTTTATGCGGGCATCAATGGAGTGATCACCACAACGACTTCCTCAGGAACTCTCCCTCTTCTGCCTACAGGACTTAATGCAGGCTCTGATGGGTCAGGAGGAAGTTTCTTAAATGGGCATATGAGAAAGATTACCATTTGGCCTAAGGCCCTATCCAAAGAAGTGCTAGAACAAATCACCCAATAACAAAGCGCCCTTTAAAAGGGCGCTTTCATTATTTAAAAATTCCTGAAATTTTTCCTAGAAGACCGACTTCGGATTTTAAAATCTGATCAAGTTCACCATTATCAAAATAGATTCCTTTACATTCAGGACATTCATCAATTTGGATATCCTTAAAAGTAATCTCAATCATTTTATTTCCACACTTAGGGCAATGCATGTGGTGAAGCTCTTTTAATTTACGCTTCTCTTCTTCTTTCATTTTTTTAGCTTCTTCTTCATGAAGCTTTTTAGGTCCCGTCAATTTTTTTGTGTAAATTCATAAAGTCCAAGCAAATGGCTCCCTTGGGTTAATGGGAATCTTTTCCAGTACGCCTCAAATTTCAAACAAATAACAGCAAGTAAATTATAGCAGGCTTG
>JACCEE012621808.1_pt1 | contig 26734 bp, 24 predicted proteins | sample 7449931 | NCBI WGS metagenome assembly JACCEE01 (sample SAMN15323457, study PRJNA562643) | freshwater metagenome | isolation source: river surface water | place: USA:Blue River Watershed | collected 2017-08-19 | reverse complement strand
CCTCAAGATGACATGCTGGACAAGCTAAAATCTAACATGGAAGAAGTACAGGCGCGTGGCGGTGAACTGTTCGTTTTCGCGGATGAACACAGCGGCATCAACAGTAAAGATCGACAGCATGTGGTTGCAATTCCGAGTATCAATGCCTGGCTGGCGCCAATCGTTTACAGTATCCCGGTACAGCTGCTCTCTTATCACGTTGCGGTTTTACGTGGTACGGATGTGGACCAGCCGCGGAACCTGGCCAAATCGGTTACGGTGGAATAACAAGACAGCGACAAAAAGCTAGCTCCGGCTAGCTTTTTTATTCTAATAATTGCCTAACAACTCGATCAGGATTCTTTATGACAACACTGACTTGCTTTAAAGCCTATGATATTCGCGGCAAACTCGGCACAGAACTGAATGAAGAAATTGCCTATAAAATTGGCCGTGCTTATGGACAGATCTACCAGCCTAAAACAGTGGTAATCGGCTGTGATATCCGACTCAGCAGTGAAGCGTTGAAACAGGCCACCATCACAGGTCTGAATGATGCGGGTGTTGATGTGCTCGACCTTGGCATGACCGGTACAGAAGAAGTTTATTTCGGGGCGTTCCATCTGGATGTACAAGGCGGCATTGAAGTCACTGCCAGTCATAATCCAATGGACTACAACGGCATGAAACTGGTGCGTGAAAATGCCCGTCCAATCAGCGCTGATACTGGTTTAAAAGAAATCCAAGCCTTGGCTGAATCAGGTGAATTCGTTGAAGTGCAACAAAAAGGCAGCTGTAAACCCTACAATATTCTGCCGGAATTCATCGATCATCTCATGACTTACATTGATCCAAAGCAAATCCGCCCGCTCAAACTGGTGGTGAATGCAGGTAATGGCGCAGCAGGTCACGTCATTGATGCTATTGAACAACGATTCCAGACCCTGAATGTGCCTGTGCAATTCATCAAAATCCATCATGAAGCAGATGGCACCTTCCCTAATGGCATTCCTAATCCGTTGCTGATCGAAAACCGTGACAGTACCCGTAATGCCGTTCTGGAGCACAAAGCAGATATGGGTATTGCCTGGGATGGGGATTTTGACCGCTGCTTCCTGTTTGATGAAAAAGGCCAGTTTATTGAAGGCTACTATATTGTCGGCTTACTGGCACAGGCCTTCCTGATTAAGCAGCCGGGCGAGAAAATCGTGCATGACCCGCGTTTAGTCTGGAATACATTGGATATCGTCGAGCAGTACCAAGGCAAAACTGTGCAATCTAAATCCGGTCATGCTTTTATCAAGCAGGTCATGCGTGAACACAATGCAATCTATGGCGGTGAAATGAGTGCCCACCATTATTTCCGTGATTTTGCTTATTGTGACAGTGGTATGATTCCTTGGTTACTGACCATTGCCCTGCTCTCGGAAACCCAGCAGTCCTTGTCGACCCTAGTCGAGACTATGATTGACCGTTTCCCATGTTCGGGTGAAATCAACTTTAAAGTGGCTGATACGCAAAGCACCATTCAACGGATCTTTGATCACTATGCTGAACAAAATCCAGCCATCGACCGCACTGATGGAGTCAGCCTCGACTTTGGTGACTGGCGTGTGAATGTCCGTGCATCCAACACTGAACCGTTATTACGTCTCAATATCGAAAGTCAGGCAGCTAAAACAGCCCGCCCGATGAGCCATTATGTCGATGAATTGACTGCATTGATTCAAGGCTAATATTTTAAAAACAAAAATGGGATCATCATGATCCCATTTTTATGTCCAGAGCAATAAAAACTTAGCTTTGATAACCTTGAGGGTTTTGTTGTTGCCAATTCCAGCTGTCTTTTAACATCTCTTCAAGGCCATATTGGGCAGTCCAGCCCAATTCAGCGATGGCCCGACGATTATCAGCAAAACAGGTTGCAACATCTCCCGGGCGACGTGGTGCAAACTCAAACGGCACAGCTACCCCGTTGACCTGTTCAAAGGCATTTTTCACCTCTAACACGGAACAGCCCTTGCCCGTCCCAATGTTCCAGGCACGACAACCGTTATTCTGTAAGCGGTTATTTAGGGCACATAAATGTGCATTGGCCAAATCGACCACATGGATATAATCACGCACACCTGTACCATCTACCGTGTCATAGTCATTACCATAAATCGATAGTTTTTCACGACGACCAACCGCCACCTGGGTCACATATGGCATGAGGTTATTCGGAATCCCTTGTGGATCTTCGCCAATACGACCACTTGGATGGGCACCAACTGGATTAAAATAGCGCAATAAGGCAACTGACCAGCGTTCATCTGCAGCAGACAGTTTTTGCAGGAGCTGTTCTACAATCAGCTTGGTATAGCCGTAATTGTTGGTGGGAATCCCCGTTGGCATCTCTTCATTCAGTGGTGAAGGATGATCTTCCCCGTAGACCGTAGCCGATGAACTGAAAACTAAATTGAACACACCAGCACGCTGCATGGCATTGAGCAGACTAATACTGCCGGCAATATTATTATCAAAATAGGTCAATGGAATCTGCTGGCTTTCACCCACGGCTTTTAAACCGGCAAAATGAATCACGGCATCAATCTGATGCTGTGCAAAAATCCGATCCAGCACCTCGGTATCACGAATATCACCTTCCACAAAGTCAAGTGATTTTCCGGTTAATTCTTCAACACGCTTTAATGCCTCGACTGAACTGTTGGATAAATTATCCAGCACAATCACTTCATATTCGGCATTGAGCAGTTCTACACAGGTATGTGAACCAATATAGCCTGCACCGCCAGTCACCAAGATTTTAGTCATGACCTTTCCCTAATAGCATTTTGAGTAAGCCTCGTGTCGAATCATCAAACTGGCCAAGATCAGTTTGCTCGCCATTTAAAATCGGTAGCAATTGATTGGCAATTTCCTTACCTTTCTCCACGCCCCATTGATCAAACGGATTGATGTTCCAGATCACCGACTGCGCAAAAACTTTATGTTCGTAAGCTGCGATCAACATGCCCAGACTATAAGGGTTAAGCTCTTTCAATAACAAGGTCGAACTCGGTTGATTGCCTTCATATTGCTTATAAGGGGGCAGGTCTTTTAGTTCTTTCGAATCGAGGGCCTGATTGCCGAACGCGAGTAAACGGGATTGCGCCAGACAATTCGATAAAGCCAAATGATGTTGCTCAATCAAAGCAGCTGCATTTTCCACATAAGTAAAATGGTTGGCATGGTAACGCTCGACGGGCGCAATAAAGTCACAACTTACTGCTTGCGTCCCCTGATGCAATAACTGATAGAAGGCATGCTGCGCATTCGGCCCAACTTCTCCCCAAATCACCGGACAAGTGTTGACTTCAGTTTTGGTTCCATCACGCTGAATGGATTTACCATTCGATTCCATTTCCAGCTGTTGTAAATAGGCCGCAAAGTATTTTAGACGACCATCATAGGGCAACACGGCATGGGTCTGCATATCCAGGAAATTGCTGTTCCATATCCCCAGCAAGCCCATCAGTACGGGAATATTATGCTGGCAAGGCGCTTGTTGAAAATGCTGATCCATGGCATAGGCACCCGCCAGCAACTGCTTAAAACCATCCACGCCAATCGTTAGAGCGATGGGTAAACCAATACACGACCAAAGCGAATAACGACCACCGACCCAGTCCCAAAGTAACAGTTGATGTTCCGGTGCAATCCCCCAAGCCGTCATTTTATCCGGTCGCGTCGACACACCAATAAAGTGACTCTTCACAACGTGAGGATGGTTGCCTAATGCTTTTTCTAACCAAAGACGGATCGTTTGTGCGTTGGATAAAGTATCGATCGTACCAAAGGACTTGGATGAAATCACAAATAGCGTGGTTGCTGGACGCAACTGATGTAACAGATCGGATAATTGGCTGCCATCCATGGTCGAAACGAAATGTATGTTGAGCGGTTGAGCCGTTTGCACTTTAAAATCGTTCAATGCATAGCTCACCATATGTGGGCCGAGATCAGATCCTCCCACTCCGATATTCACCACATCACGAATCACTTCCCCGGTCGCACCGCGGTATTGTCCAGCATGAATTTGCTCTACCAACTGATACATCCGGTCTAACTGCTCATGGATCTGACGGGCGAGCTCGGGATAATTCTCATCTTGCTTAGGGAGACGCAATGCCCAGTGCATGGCTGCACGCTGTTCGGTATAGTTAATCTCCTGCTCTGAGAACAGGCGTTCAATCCATTGACCGAGTTGCTGCTGTTCAGCCAACTGACATAATTGTTGTAAAACCTGCTGGTCAATACGATGCTTGCTAAAGTCAAACAACAGTTGTTCATATTGCACTGAGAATTCTTCAAAACGATTATTCTCTAGCGCAAAAAGCTGATTAAGGTGCTGTTGTTTAAAATCTTGGGCTAGTTGCTGCAATTGCAGATAAGCAGCGCTCTGCTGTACAGAAGGTGAAAATTGTGCGCTATGGTTCATACGCGGCCGACTCCCTCGTAAGCAAATCCCTGCGTTTTCACATAAGTAGGATCATAGATATTGCGGCCATCGAGCAGCAGAGGATGTGCCATCAGCTGTTTGAGACGTTGATAATCTGGACTATAGTAAGATTTCCACGCGGTTAGCAAACACAACGCATGTGCATGCTGTGCAGCGTCGTAAGGATCAGCACACAGAATGAGATCAGCACGATGGCCATATTGTGTGGCAATATTGCTGAGTGCCTGTGGATCATGCAGCTTCACGGTAACGCCCTGTGCCCACAAGGCCTGTAACATGGTATGAATCGGAGAGTTAATAATACTGCTACTATTGGCTTTAAATGCCGCTCCCCAGATCGCCACAGTTTTGCCTTTTAAATCACAGCAGTAATAATTCCACAATTTGCGGAATAAGATCTCTTTTTGCTGTTCATTAATATCCCAGACCTGTTGCAATAAGCGGCTACTGGTTCCTGTGTTGGCCACGGTTTCAGATAAGGTCAGAATATCCCGTGAGAAGTTTTCTCCACCGAAGCCAGCCCCAGGATGCAAATAACTGGCGCCAATCCGATTATCTGCGCCCATACCCAGACGCACATTTTCAATATCAATATCCAGTTTTTCTGCAACTTGCGCCAAATCATTCATATAGCTGATGCGGGTCGCAAGCATACCGGAAATACTGAGCTTAGTGAATTCAGCATCCAGAATCGGCATGAACAAATATTGATGCTGTAAAGGAAAAAAAGGACGCAGCAGTTCACGCATCTGGGTTTGTGCAAGACTATGATCATCAGCACCAATCACGATTTCTTTCGCATTGGTAAAACTGTCTAAAGGATTACCCTCTTGAGTCATATCCGGTAGATACACCCAGACATCTTTAGCCAGGATCTTGGCCAATTGTGCTGTGCCGTGTAAGCCAAAAGTAGACCCATTTATCATCAATTTTGGATGAATAAAGGGTAAACGGCTCAACTGGGCTGCAATCTCAAGAGCCTGATTCAATTTAGAGGGATTCAATGCAAAAAAGTATCCATCAATTTCTGCAGACAACTCAGTAAATTCAATCAGTTTGAGACGTCCTTGTTGCTGTTGCTGATCAAGCAAACTTAATAGCTGCTGATCCAAATGTAATGAGGCTAAATCTGGAGATTGCTCAGGCCACCAAAAAACCTGATGTCCTGTTTCCGACCAGAGGGCTGCCATGACAGCGGCATGCAGCGTTGCACCGAATATGGCAATTTTCATTGCAGGTCTCGCTTGTTTTTATAATCCGAGGTCTTGAATCAGTTTCTGGAAATCATGGCCGAGCTTCGGATGTTCAATTCCGTAATGTAACACGGCCTTAAGGTAGCCAAGTTTACTACCACAATCGAAAGTCTGACCCGACATACGATAAGCTTCTACCAGATCAGTCTGTTGCAGCATGGCAATTGCATCGGTCAATTGAATTTCATTACCGGCACCTTTGGGAGTCTGCTCCAACAACTGCATAATTTTTGCAGGAAGAATATAACGACCCACCACAGATAGATTGGAGGGCGCAGTGCCTACCGCGGGTTTTTCTACAATTCCCTGCATCAACTGGCTTTGCCCTACTGCTGGAATTTGAGTAACTTCAACAATGCCATATTGATCCACCAAATGGTCTGGTACCGCTTCGACCATAATTTGTGTAGCTTGAGATTGCTGATAACGCTGGATCATCTGGGCCAAGTCATGCTGGTTAGATACTGCTTTAACCAACACATCCGGTAAGAGTACCGCAAAATTATCTTGACCCACTACACTTTTGGCACACAAAACGGCATGTCCCAAACCCAGCGGTTGCGGTTGACGTACACTCACAATGCTGACATGTGCAGGAACAATATCCTTAATCTCAGCCAACAAGTCGAACTTCTTTTTCTGTTCCAAAGTTGTTTCTAATTCAAAGTTGCGATCAAAATAGTTTTCAATCGCAGCCTTAGAAGAATGTGTCACCAGAATAATCTGTTCAATACCCGCCTCGACAGCCTCGCGAACCACATATTCAATCGCAGGGCGGTCAACCACAGTGACCATTTCCTTAGGAATAGATTTGCTGGCCGGTAAAAAACGGGTACCAAGACCAGCGACTGGGAGAATGGCTTTTTTGATCATGAGCAGTACTACAAAATATTGAATTAAGATTTTACTTCATCTTGGTCTTGAGACTCATTACCCTTGAATAATGAAGGTCCTACATGTCCAGGTGCATTAATACCTTCACGTTTAGCCATCACCGCTACGGTTTTTAGCATAATTTTAAAATCAATCAATAGATTATGATTATCTACATACCAAACATCACATTTAAAGCGTTCTTCATAACTAAGTTCATTACGTCCACTCACTTGAGCCAAACCTGTCATACCTGGACGAACTTCCAACCGACGTGCCTGTTCAGGCGAATAATGTTCAACAAATTCTTTTAGCATTGGACGAGGACCAACAATACTCATATCACCTTTAAGAACATTAATAAGCTGTGGCATTTCATCCAGACTGGTTGAACGAAGTTTTTGCCCAAATGGTGTAATCCGTTGTTCATCTGGTAAAGGATTACCATCACGATCAAAAGCATCCTTCATAGAGCGGAATTTGATCATTTTAAACAGCTTGCCATCTTTCCCAGGACGTTCTTGATAGAAAAAAATTGGTGAGCCAAGACTCTTTCTCACTTTATATGCAACTAAAATGAACAACGGAGACAGAATGAAAAGGGCGATTAATGCAATAACCATATCTACTAAGCGTTTCAAATTCCCCCCCTTTTTATTTTTGATATCAAATCTAAAATTAGAAGTCATTCTAGATTTTTAAAACTATTTTCACAATATTTGTCACATAAAAACCTTAATTATATTGATTAAATACCAATAATTTCCGACAATCTAACATTGACTTTTTCGGCATCAAAATGCTCTTTTGCATACAAATACCCTTGATAACCCATTTTATTGATTTGTTCAGGATGCTCGACAAAATAAATCATTTTTTCAGCTAGTACTTGTGGATTCCATTTTGGAACCAGAAAACCAGTCACACCATCTACTACAGTTTCACGACAACCGGGTACATCGGTTGTAATCACTGGACGACCAATAGCCATGGCTTCCTGAGTACTACGTGGCACACCCTCTCTATATGAAGGTAGAACAAAGACACTGGAATTCTTTAGTTCTTCAGCAATTTGGTTAGTAAAACTAATATATTCGATTACACCTGATTGAATTATTGCATCCAATTCTTCTTGTGTAAGACCGGATGGATTTTCTATATCTAATCCACCTATGACTTTAAAGCAAACATTTGGATATTTTTCTTTTACAATTTTAGCAGCTGTTAAATATTCATAAATACCTTTTTCAACCAATAATCTTGCGACAATCACAAATGCAATATTTGATGAAGTATCCCACGGACTATATGGATAATCCTCAAGATTTAATCCAATCCCACCGAGAACTTGAATTGCATCTTTACGATGATAAATTTTTTTTGAAATGATTAAATCCTTCGGATCATCATTATTCAAAAAAATAATTTTATCGATAAAAGGGAAAACAATACGATAAAGTAAAACCTGAAAAAATTGTACAAGTTTCATTTTTAAGCTTTGGCCAGTTGGGTGTTCTGTAAATGGAGAACCCAGCCCTTCAATCATGCCAATTACATTTGGAACTTTACTCAAACGAGCAGCTAAAGAACCATAAATAACAGGTTTTGAAAAAAATGAAAAAACAAGATCGGGTTGGTGTTCTGCAATAATTTTCTTTAATTGCAAAAGTGTTTTTAAATCTTTAAATGGATTTAATCCACTGCGACTTAATTCATACATGATAACTTCTACACCCAAACTTTTTATTTTCTCTAACCAAGCATCGTCATATTCAGAGACTAAAGCATAAACTTGATGGCCTTTATTGATACAAGAAATGATAAAATCTTTGCGGAATAGATATAAATTAGATGCAGTTGTACCTATAAAAAAGATCTTACTCATAATGCTAACTCAAAAAAAGTGACTTAAATTTTTTTAAAAAATTTAAAATAAACATAGGAATAAATAATATAAAAAAAGAAATTAAAAAAAGCTTTTTATTAAATTTAAAAATAAATAATGAAAACTTTAAATAATTGTAAATATTATTGTTGGATTTGTAGACATACAAATGTGCGAGAGAAACATAAGAAATAAATTTTTTAACATAAAAATCATCATTTTGAAAATAACTTAATACTACATAAGGCAATTGCTCATACCTTTTAGCTCTTGAATTATCATCAAATTGATTTACAACAACAGTTACTGAATTATTATAAGCAAATTTAAATTTTAGAGCGAAAGTTACCCAAACATATAAATCCTCAGTCAGTGTTACACCTACAGGAAATGAAACATCTATGAAACATTTTTTTCTTACACATACATTTGAGGAAATAACAACATCATTTTTTAAACTAGATTCAAAAAAATTGGTTACATAACCTCTTTCTATATCACAAATTTTATTAATAGTAGTATTATTTTTTTTTCTAACAATAAATGAAGAAGAAAATATTGAAGCTTCCGAAAAATCTGAAATTAACAATGATATTTCATAAAGATGGTTTTCTATCCAAAAATCATCAGCATCTAAAAAGCATAAAAAATCATATTTAGAGTTTTTTATACCATTATTTCTTGCTGCAGACACACCTTGATTTTTCTGATCGATAATTAAAATATCTAATAAAGGATTTTCATCTTTAAAATCCTTCATAATCTTCAAACTTGAATCAGTCGAACCATCATTGACTAAAATAATTTCAAAATACGTGAAATTTTGATTTTTTATGCTGTTCAAGCAGTCCCCGAGAAAGAACTCCTTATTATAAACAGGAACTATAATACTAAACATTATACGACTCAATAATTCTGATATAACTTTCAATAATATTAATATTACCAAATTTTTCTAACATCGTATTTTTACTTTCAACAATATTATTGTTTTCTGCAAAATAATGCATAGAATTTGAAATATTGACACTTGAACCATTGGAAACAATCTTTGCATTAGGTAAATTTTTACATATTTCCTTTATACCTCCTGGGCAATTAACTGAAACAATAAATTTATTCATAAATAATGCTTCAATAACAATCGTTGGTAGAGCCTCATGATGAGATGTTATTAACAACATATCTGATCTTGACAAAAAGTAATATGGATTTTTTTGAAACCCCATCAATATAATAGAATTTTTCATGCCATTTTCATGTATCCAATTTTCAATTTTTTGTCTTTCCTCTCCATCACCTAATATAATATAAATAGAGTTCGGATACTTTTCTTTGAATCGTAAAAAAGCCTCACATCCTAGAATAATATTTTTTTCTTTACTTAATCGACCAACAGAAATAATAGTTTTCTTATTTGATATTAAATTTAAAAAATAATCTTTAATATCAACATTAGAATCATTTATTTTTTTATCAATTATTTCAAAATCAATTCTATTATAGATAACATCTGCATCATTAAAATTAAATTTAAAACAATTCATCCAATCTTTTTTAGCTGCTTGAGAAACAAAAATAAATCTATCAACATAATTAAAAGATTTTTTTAATAGAGATTTATAAAAAAATTTATAAAAAAAAGATTCTATATCTTTAAGCCTATATGAAACTAGACCATGCTCTACAGAAATTAGTGTGAATTTTTTTTTTATTTTCAAAAAAGCTAATATTATTGTTATATAACTTACAGGCGAAAAGACAATCTCATTAATAAAATTTTCAAGAATTTTATTAATTTCAAAAAATGCATATCTAGCTCTACGAACGTTTAAATTATGAAAACATATTCCTTCCGGACATAAAAATCCTTTTCCATCATAATTTAGTACAATTAAATGTATTTCATATCTATTTTTTAGACTCTCGATTAAATCTAAAGTTACTTTTTCAATACCACCTATATTGAGTGTAGGTAGAATAAATACTATCTTTTTCACCGCATTACTACCTTTTGATTAAAATGCTTTGTAATTTCAACAAAATCGCAAATATAAAGTACATCGTTTTTCGTACTTCCCAATTTAATGTTAAGTTTCCAATTAGCAATACAAAAAAAATGCAAAGAAAAATTATTCTATAATTAGAATTTTTAATCAAAAATATTGTATATAAAATAAAAAACCAGACACTTAACCAAATTAAAAGTCCAACAAAACCACCACCAAATAATATAGATAGAAATGTATTATGAGCTTCCCATCCAATAGCATGCCTTAATGTATTAAAACCATAACCAAATAAAAAACGATCAGAACTGAGTTCAATTACTTGTAACCATATATCAGATCGTCCACTTCCACCATCTTCGAGAACACTCTGACCAGCCAATCTTTCAAAACTTCTTTCTGGAACAAAACTTAATGCATAAGGTAAAAAACAACCTATTACTGGTATTACAATGAAAGAATAAATAGGTTTAGTTTTTAAAAATTTAAATAATAAAATTGAACAAACCAATAATAAACCCAAAAAAACAGCTCTAGATGATGTGGCAAGAATAAGAATACTAAAGATAGTTGCTATAGATATAAATTTAATAATTCTTATTCTACTTTTTTCATAAAGCAAAGGGAAAACATTCAATATAAGACCACTTAACAAAATTATTCCAAAATCATTAGGATCTATACCATTAACAGTGAATCTATCAACAGTACCTTCAAAAGGTATTTTATTAACAACATTATAACCTGCACCTAAACATAAGATAAAAATAGAAATTGTATAAAAATTAATTGCCTTTATGATTCTTTCAATATCATCTAAAAGATCAAAAGATATAATAAAAAAAATAAAACAAAGAAAAAATCTATTTAAAAATAAAATTGATAACTCTAAATTAACACTCCAAAATACATTTAAACAAATATATGCAACAAATATAGCTAGCGATAAAAAAGCAAACCCTTTTATTTTTATTTTTCGAGCACTAACAGTATCTATAATCCAACTTCCCAACATCAATCCACCAGTTAATGTTGAACCCAGAGAAAAAGAGTTGTAATTTGAATAAGCTTCAATATTCAAAAAAGTTAATACAAATATAAGATAGAAAAAGTAGGAGAAAGATTTATACTTCAAAGAAATAACCTCTTAACTATGGTTTTTACCACCAGAAAACTTGGTCTTAAAAAAAACATTTTTATCAATTCCAACATTCTAATATCTTTATAGTTGTAATATAAAAAATGATGCTTAAGTAAAATAGCATCATTAGCATCCAAGTTATTCTTATATACAATTTTCAAATATGAATTCTTCATTTTATCAATTTTTGTATTTGTTATTCTAACGATATCACCAGTAACATCTATCACATAACTACAATTATCAACATAAGAAAATTCATATTTTTGTGATAAACGAATCCAGAAATCCAAATCTTGCCAAATTTCAAGTTCTTCATCAAATCCTCCGATAATTTTCATAATATCTACTCGGATAAAGATTTGATTTCCAACATGGTTATTAATTAATAAATCTTTAAAAGTTACTTTTTTTTTCTTTAAAATAGTAGATTTTTCTACATCATAGTTTTTTTCTATATAATTACTAAATAATATTACATCATTTTTCTCTATGTTTGCTCTTTCAACAAAATCTTTAATTCGATGCGTTTTAAAATAATCATCATCATCCAAACCCGTAATAAATTCACCTGTCGCATTCTCAATTGCAATATTACGACTAACACATGCACCACTATTTTTTTCTTTTAAAAAATATCGAATGCGTGAATCCAATTGACTCAACTCTTTTAAATATTCTTGAGTACCATCGGTTGAACAATCATCAACAATTATAATTTCAAGATTTGTATAACTTTGATTTCTAACTGAATCTACTGCTCGTTTTAATAACTCTATACGATTATAGGTTGGAATATAAATGGTCACTAAAGGATTTTGAGTTAATAAATCAGACATCAGTTATCTCCAAACAGATCACGTGTATAAACTTTAGCTTTCACTTCTTCCAAGTCTGTATGCATACGGTTTGCTAAAATCACATCTGTTGTTGCTAAAAACTCATTTAAATCATTACGAAGCTCATAATCTTCAAATACTTGCATATTTAAAGTTGGCTCATAAATCACAACATTGATGTTGTACTCTTTTAATTCACGCATAATATCTTGGATCGCTGAATCCCTAAAATTATCAGAACCTGCTTTCATAGTCAGACGATATACACCTACCATAGTTGGACGTTTTTTTAAAATTTCTTTCACAATAAATTGTTTACGCGTCTTATTAGAATGAATAATAGCTTGAATCAAATTTTGCGGGACATCTTTATAATTCGCTAAGAGCTGTTTAGTATCTTTAGGTAAACAGTAGCCACCATAACCAAAAGATGGATTGTTATAGTGCTGACCAATACGTGGGTCTAAGCTAACCCCACGCACGATATCAAAACTGTTTAAATCATGCTTGGCACAATAAGTATCCAGCTCGTTAAAATAGGCAACACGCATCGCAAGGTAAGTATTTGAAAATAACTTCACCGCTTCTGCCTCAGTCGACTCCATACATAAAATCGGAGCAGTTTTATCTACAGTTGCACTTAAATATAAGGCTGCAATCGCTTCACCACGCTCAGATTTTTCCCCGATTATAATTCTTGATGGATACAAATTGTCATAGAGTGCTTTTCCTTCTCGCAAGAATTCGGGACTAAAGATGATTTGCTCTGTTTGAAACTTGGCTTTAATTTGTGCGGTATAACCTACTGGAATAGTAGATTTAATAATAATCGGTGCTACTGTATTTATTGGTAAAATATCAGCGATAACGCTTTCGATTGAAGACGTATCAAAATAATTAGTTTCTGTATTATAATTAGTAGGCGTTGCAATGATAATATAATCTGCATGTAGATATGCTTGGCTTTTATCAGTGGTTGCTATCAAGTTCAATTGATTTTCTTGTAGTGTTTTTTCAATATACTCATCTACTAAGGGTGAAATCCTTTGATTAATTTTCTCTACACGGGATAAATCAATATCTAAACTTGTTACCGTATGCTGACGTGCAAAAAGTACTGCATTTGACAAGCCAACATATCCTGTACCAACCACACAAATATTATATTTTAACATTTTGACTTACTTCACTACTGAGTTTACGACTTGCTTCAATTTGCAGTATCAACTTATACATTCCAACTGATGAAACTATTAGAATGATAAACCAAACTAATTTAAAAACCCAATTAAGTTTTTCCTGAAAAATAGCATTTGCAATAGCTAATCCTACAATTAAGAATACGATACAATAAACTTTTTTACGTGGAAAACTTTTCCATGCTATTACAGAAAGCTCCGTTCTTAATACAAAAAACGTTAAAAATGCCAATCCACTACTAATACTTGCCCCTAATGCACCCAATTTAGGGGTTAAAAGATAGTTAAATAATAGAGCTAAGCAAAAAGCGCCTAATGAAGCATAGAGAGACAAATATGATTTTCTGCTAATTCCAATTCCTACAACAGTCGTTTCAGACAATGTATATAGTAATGGAGCTATCAATGCTGGTAAAATAATATATTGAACTAAATTATATTGTTCTGGTAAAACCAATGTAATTAAATTTGAGAATAAGCCTACTAGAGAAAAAATTAAAACAATGATTATGGTCAAACACCAAGTAATATCATGAATTTTATCTAAATTTTCATTATTTTTAATCCACTTATAAACAGTAGGGGCCCATACAATTGAAAATATACTTTGTACAATAATCGCAATCGCAGCAAAACTTGTGGCAACTGAATAAATTCCGAGTTCGTTAAAATCTGAAAAAACTTTCAGGAATAAACGATCAACTGAGTTTAACCCCCAAAATGCAAGCCCACCAAAAATTAAAGGCATGCCAAATTTAAGCAAAGGTTTTAATTCATTAAAATCTATTTTGAGGTCAGTAATTTTTATCCAATCTTGTCGTGTATTCCATGCAAATATTGAACATGCAATAAGTGCTGATAGCACTTGTGCATATAATAAATAAATAAACTCATGGTGATTATATACAAGGACAAAATTCAACAAAAAAATAATATTAAAAAATTTTGGCCATATTTGGCTCATAGAAAAAAGGAAACCTTTTTCCTGCATTCTTAAAATTAGAGAAAAGAAACGTATTAAATAATTTGTAATAAATACAATAATAACTAAAAAACTGATCAACCAACTTTGAGTATCAAACAATAATTCAGAAAGAAAATAGGGCTGGATAATTAATATAAAACTTACTAAAAGTATTAGATATAATCCAGGGAAAGTCGTTTGTTTCCATAGTTCTGATTTATTTTCTTTTTCATGATATTCTCTTACATAGGCTTGATCTAAACCTAAACTAAATAGCATTGTAGTAAAACCAATAACAATCTGTAATAATGCTATTCGACCAATATCTTCTGTGTTAAAAAACCATGCGGTTAAGGGAAGTGTAATAAACCCCAAAAATGCCCCACCTATAGGACCTATTGCAAAACCAACAATTTTTTTAATATTCACTTTATCTTACCTTTTGACAAAGCAATAATTTTTCTGGTTTTTTCAATAGTTGCATCTTCGGATATAAAATCCCTTAAAATATTTTGATTTTTTAAAATATCGCTATCTGTTAATTCTTCATGGATTAAATTATTATTTTTCTCCAAATCATGAATAGAATATATGATTGCACCTTTATTTTTTAGAAATATATAAATAGGATTTTCTTCACGCAAAAATACTTTTGCACCCAAATACAACATCGTAATAATATTACCAAATGCTTGTTGCCTAACATGGTTCATAATAACTACTTTGCAGCTAATAATTTTCGAAATATATTCATCAATATTCATAAATTCAACTAATGGTTCGAATCTCCCCCCTAACATATTATTACCGATATTTATTATATTTTTTTTATAAGTTTCATTTCCATAACTTAATGGGCAAATAATTTTAGTTGAATCACCCAATACCAAAGTATTTAAAAGATCAAAAATTTCAATATGATTATTTGTATCTGTAGCACTATTCCCTACTAGAATATTGTCCCCATTAACATTTTTTTGATTGAAACTTTTAATAAGATGCTTTTCCAAACTGCCATAATTAAAATAGATATACTCTGGAAAATTCCTAAAACTTAATGCTTTTTTAACTAACTCATATTCATATTCTAAAACAGGTGCAAAGTAATCTATTCGCTCAATAATTTCCTTTTTATTAGGCTGATTAAGCAATAATATTTTTTTCATAATACTTTTAATTGCCGATAAAAAATTCTTATTTTTAGTAGAAATATTAATTGTTTTATCTAACAATAATTTTCCAGGTAATAAATCATAATAATCATATCCCCAACCTACCCATACTATAGGTATATTTTTAGGTAATTTTTTAATGAAATTAAACCACACAAAAGATAAAGAATGAAGTATCACCAAATCATAATCATCAATATTAATCTTTTCCAAAATATTATATCGATTCACCCAAACTGAATTCGTTTTCACAAATTTTGGCTGTTTATCTGTATAGACCACTAAGGTATTAGTATTAGGTTGTAAAAGCTCAAAATAATATAAAGCCATGTCAGTAAATTTATCATCCATTGAAAGATGTAATATTTTCTTCTGCACAACCATATTAATTTTCACTTATTCTATTTGAAAAATTATTAATAACCATTATTCAGTAATCGTGTTTCTAAACTCAATAGTTCTTTGCTTCTCTCTTTAATTCGTTTTACAGGACTTCCAATATAAATACCAAACTCTTTACAACTTTTATTTACTAAACTTAATGCACCAACAGCCACCCCTGTTTCTAAAGTCACGCCGGGTAAAATTACACTTCCAGATCCAACAATCACATGCTTCTCAATTATTACATCCAAACTTGTCACATTTGTGTATTGGCTCGGCACCATAGGATTCGTCATAAACTGACCACTATAATCATCATTACTACTATAGACTGAAACCCGAGATGAAAGTCCTGCAAAATCTTGAACTGAAATTTTCCCAGCCCCAATGAGACTCACACCAATCGCAAGATGGACATACTCACCAATTTCTATACCACCATCCCCGGCAGATAGTACTGAAAAATCATCTATACGAGTATTGCTACCAATACTAATATTTTTACAATTATAATAAGAGGCCTTATCTGAAAGTAAGCAATTTTCACCTACGTGACGAAAGCCCATGGCTTTAATTTGATTTTCTGTTAAAAAAGCCATCTTAATTATCCTTAATTAAATCAATAATTTTTTGCACTGACTCCATGCAAAGATTTGGATATAGCGGTAAGCAAAGCACTTGCTCTGATAAGCGTTTTGCTTCTGGCGTATCCAACTGATATTTCTTATAAACTACTAAATCAGTCATAATTGGATAAAAGTATTTTCTTGCAAAAATATTGTTGAGCTTCAATTTTTCAAATAACTCATCACGACTTAATCGATATGGTTTAGAAATTACAATTGGGAAATATGAGTAATTATCTTTTTCCAAATCCATACGTTCTATACAACGTATACCCTCTACGCCTATTAATGAACTACGATAGAAATGATCTATTTCTTGTCGTGCTTGTAATGTGTTATCTATATTCTTTAATTGCAATAAGCCAAGTGCAGCATGTACTTCACTAAGCTTTCCATTTAATGAAATATCGTCAATCGTTGTTTCGCTTACAATGCCAAAATTCCTTAAACGGTCTATACGTTGTTTCATTTCAGCACTATGGCAAACAATTGCACCACCTTCAAAGGTATTGAATACCTTTGTCGCATGAAAACTCATTACACTTAAATCACCATAATTTAATAAACTCTTGCCTTGATGCCTTATACCGAAAGCATGCGCAGCATCATAGATTAATTTTAAATTATTTTTATTGGCGATCTTTTGTAATCTTTCGACATCACATGGAACTCCATAGCAATGTACAGGAAGTATTGCAACAGTTTTCTCGGTAATTGCTTGCTCAACTTTTATTGGGTCAATATTCGATGTTTGAGGATCAATATCAACAAAGACCGGCGTAAGTTTATTCCATAAAATCGAATGCGCAGTCGCAACAAAGGTATATGGTGTTGTAATAACTTCACCATCTGTCAAACCCAATGCCTGTAGTGCTGTTACTAATGCAATCGTTCCATTATTAAATAATGAAATATAGTCAACACCAAGATATTCACATAGTTCTTTTTCCAACTGCTGATGCAACGGCCCACAGTTGGTTAAAATTTTATTATTCCAAATTTGCTCTAAATAAGGAATAAATTCCTCAAGGTTAGGTAAAACAGGTTGCGTTACATAAATTGGCTGAGTCATTTTTTAGTTTTCCACTAAAGAAATTAGATACTGACCATAATCATTTTTAATCATGCTTTGACCAATTTCTAAAACTTGTTCTTTGCTCAGCCAACCATTATTCAAAGCAATTTCTTCCAAACAGGCAACTTTGTAACCTTGGCGCTTTTCAATGGTTTCTACAAATTGCGCTGCTTCCAATAAACTTGAGTGTGTCCCTGTATCCAGCCAGGCAAAACCACGTCCAAGCAGTTCCACATTCAAATCACCACGCTCCAAATACATCTGATTGACAGTGGTAATTTCCAGTTCACCGCGTTCAGATGGCTCCACCTGTTTAGCAATTTGAATCACATCATTGTCATAAAAATACAGCCCTGTGACAGCAAAATGTGATTTTGGATGTTTTGGCTTTTCTTCTAATGATACCGCACGTTTTTGCTCATCAAATTCAACCACACCAAAACGTTCTGGGTCTTTCACCTGATAACCAAATACAGTTGCACCTTTCTGACGGGCTACTGCCTGACGCAACATTGGGGTAAAACCTTGACCATAGAAAATATTATCACCCAGTACTAGGCAAACATTACTGTCACCAATAAAGCTTTCACCAATAATAAATGCCTGTGCCAAACCATCCGGACTTGGTTGGATTGCATATTCAAGCTGAATACCAAATTGCGAACCCTCTCCCAATAAACGCTTAAATCCATCAATATCGTCAGGAGTACTAATAATTAAAACTTCACGAATACCCGCAAGCATTAATACTGAAAGTGGATAATACACCATCGGTTTGTCATAAATTGGGAGTAATTGTTTCGATACGCCTTTGGTAATTGGGTATAAACGTGTACCTGAACCACCTGCCAGAATAATACCCTTTGTTGTATTTGACATTATAAAGTTACACCTAATCGTTCACGCTGATAGCTACCATCCTGTACACGACGGCACCATTCTAAATTATCTAAATACCATTGTACCGTTTTACGGATACCGGTTTCAAAAGTCTCAACCGGGGTCCAACCTAACTCATTTTTGATTTTCGCTGCATCAATGGCATAGCGTAAATCGTGTCCTGGGCGGTCTTTGACAAAAACAATCAATGATTCATACGATTGACCACTATTTTGTGGTTTTAGCTCATCCAATATTTTGCAAATGGTTTTCACCACTTCAATATTTTGCTTTTCATTATGCCCACCAATATTGTAGGTTTCGCCCACTACGCCTTCTGTAACGACTTTATATAAAGCACGGGCATGATCTTCTACAAATAGCCAGTCCCGAATCTGTTGCCCATTACCATATACAGGTAAAGGTTTTGCATCTAGCGCATTTAAGATGACTAATGGAATCAGCTTTTCTGGAAAATGGTACGGACCGTAATTATTGGAACAGTTGGTCACAAATACAGGTAAGCCATAAGTTCGATGCCAAGCACGCACCAAGTGGTCTGAACTGGCTTTAGATGCTGAATATGGAGAACTTGGTACATATGAAGTCGATTCGGTAAAAAGATCAGTCGACCCCTCTAAGTCACCATAAACTTCGTCAGTCGAGATATGATGAAACCGAAAATTTTCTTTTGCACTTTCATTAAGGCTCAACCAGTACTTTCGTGCCGATTCAAGTAAAGTATAAGTTCCAACAATATTGGTTTGAATAAATGCAGCTGGACCGTCAATTGAACGATCTACATGAGATTCTGCAGCCAAATGCATCACTGCATCAGGTTGGAAATCTGTAAATAATAGATCTAGTGCAGCACGATCACAAATATCGGTTTGGGAGAATTGATAGCGTGAATTACTAGAAATAGAGATCAGAGATTCTAAATTACCAGCATAAGTCAATTTATCGACATTTAATACTTCATGTTCTGTATTTTGAATAATATGACGAATCACGGCAGATCCAATAAAACCGGCTCCACCTGTAATTAAAAATCTCATTTTAAATTTCCCAAATTATTTTCTACAACTAAGTTTTTAAATTCATTTGCCTTATTTAAACCTGCCATTTATATCATAATTTATAGAACCTTTTTATACCGTTAAACATGAAAAATTATCATATGGGATAAAACATATTATTTTTGTCCAATTGAAAACTATCCGTCTGCTTTAAATCCATCAACATATTGATGCAAAATATTTAATAACATCTGCAATTCTTTTTCATCTATACAATATTGTTGCAATTGATTAAATGTATGTGAAATTTCACAAAAATCATAAAATTTTTCATAAGATTTCAAAATCCGCTGGTGCTGCGTCGTTTCAACATTTTCCTGATCAATCAACAGCTCTTCATAGAGTTTTTCACCTGGACGTAGTCCAGTATATTCAATCGCGATATCTCCTTGACCGGTTTTAGGATCCAGCTCTCGTAAACCACTTAAACGGATCATTTGCCGAGCGAGATCGGCGATTTTCACCGGTTCACCCATATCAAGCAGGAACACATCACCTCCGGTTCCCATCGCGCCGGCTTGAATCACCAGCTGAGCCGCTTCGGGAATGGTCATAAAGTAACGTGTCACATCTGGATGAGTAACAGTAATCGGGCCACCCTGCGCAATTTGCTTTTTAAATAACGGGACCACAGAACCCGATGAGCCTAATACATTGCCAAAGCGAACAATACTGATCTGTGTTTTAGGTTGTGTAGAAGCCAAACCCTGACAGTACAACTCTGCCATCCGTTTAGATGCCCCCATCACATTGGTAGGGCGTACGGCTTTATCGGTTGAAATCAAGACAAAGGTTTCTACACCTTGATTGACCGCTGCCTGTACGCTCTTCGCTGTGCCCACTGCAGTATTATGAATGCCTTCAAATGGATTACTCTCCACTAAAGGTACATGCTTATAAGCAGCTGCATGATAAACTGTTCCTACCTGATATTCGTTAAAAATGCGTTCCAATTTGTTCTGATTCAGTACAGACCCCAAGACCGGTAAAATTTTTACACCTGAACTTTGTAATTCTTTATCAATACTGTACAAAGCAAACTCTGATAGCTCATAAAGAATTAAAAGCTTAGGTTGATTTTTAACAATCTGACGGCAAAGTTCAGAACCAATCGAACCACCGGCCCCTGTTACTAATACCACTTTATTTTTAATATTTTTTTCCAGCAACTCCTGTTTTGGCGGCACCGGATCACGACCCAGCAAATCAATAATATCCACTTCGCGAATATCAGAGACCTGGACTTGTCCATCAACCAACTGGGTCACGCCAGGCAATTCCATAATTTTGACTTTGGCCGAATCAAAGAATTGGATAATTTCACTTTTACGAGCACGGGTCGCCGAAGGCATGGCCAGTAGAATTTCCTCAGCCTGATATTTTTGTAGCATCGCCAGCGCTTTAACCGGCGAGAAAACCCGCAATCCGCTGAGCAAGCGTCCCTGCAAGGACTTTTTATCATCAATAAAGAACACAGGAATATATTCATGCGAGCGATTTAACGCCGCCGCAATCTGCTGACCTGCCATACCCGCCCCATAAATCGCCACCCGTTTCCGGTGCTGTTTCTGTTGCAAAGTGCGTGTGGTGACAAAACGGATCGTGGCACGACTCCACCAGACCCAGGAAAAGACCAGGAAGCCAAACATGAGTGGAATACTCATCGGAATAAAGGCTAAACCGAGTTTTTTCACGGCATACAGGGCTACAATCTGGATAAATGTGGCGATGGATAGCCGTAGCAGAAAATCCTCATTAAAGGCACGGACGATGGCACTGTAGACACCGACCAGATAAAAAATCGCAATACCGACGACCGTGACATACATATACCAGTAAGAAAGTCCCGCCATCACATCGACCATAGGTGTTGCAAGCCGAATGGCATACACCAACCAGATTAGAACTGGTAGGACACAACCATCCAACAGCATAAAAAACAACTGTTTTCGATGTCGTGGCCACGCTGCAAGGGATTGGATCAGGTCTTTCACGATATTTTATTTCACTTTAACCAGTGGTAGTGATGGGGTTCAGCAAGGTAAATCACCAGTTTAAGATGTGGCAATTTTCTCGATTACGCTCTGAATCGCGGATCGGGTTTTTGCCAGACTGGCAGCGCTGAGGGTTGGATGAACCAAAAACATCAGGCTGGTTTCTCCCAGCTGCTGGGCATTTGGCAGGCGCTGAGCTGGACGCCATGGTGTCTCGTCAAAAGCATGCTCTAAATATACTTCCGAACAGGACCCGCTAAAACACGGCACGCCTAGTGCATTGATTTCCTGCATAATCCGATCGCGTGACCAGCCTTCAGGTAAGGCATCAGTATTCACCTGCACATAGCATTTATATTGCGCGTGAACATACTCTGTTGAGGGCTGATGTACACTGAAATAAGGACCGTTCGCAAAGGCTGCTAAAATCTGTTCAGCATTTTCAGTACGTTTTTCAGTCCATTCTGCCATGCGTTTAAGCTGAATGCGCCCGATCACTGCCTGCATTTCCATCATGCGCCAGTTAGTACCAAACGAATCATGTAACCAGCGAAATCCCGGTGCATGCTGTTTATGATAAACACTGTCATAATTCTTGCCGTGATCTTTATAGGACCACATTTTTTTCCAAAGACTTTCATCATTGGTGGTGACCATGCCACCTTCACCACCGGTGCTCATGATCTTGTCCTGACAAAATGACCATGCGCCGATATGACCGATCGAACCGGCAGATTGACCTTTATACTGCGCCCCATGTGCCTGGGCACAGTCTTCGATCACATACAGACCTTTTTCTTGGGCCAGTTGCATGATCGGATCCATATCACACATCCAGCCCGCCAGATGTACACAAATAATGGCTTTGGTATTGGGTGTCAGTACAGCTTCTATGCTACGTCGGGAAATATTTTGCGAATCCAGCTCGACATCTGCAAAGACTGGATTTGCACCTGCCGTCACAATCGAGCTGGCTGAGGCCAAAAAGGTTCGTGAGGTGACAATCACGTCATCCCCAGCGCCGATGTCCAAAGCTTTCAGCGCGACATCCAGTGCCACCGTACCATTCGCCAAAGCCACCGCATATTGTGTACCGGCAAACTGGGCAAATTCTTTTTCAAATTCACGGCATTCTTGCCCGGTCCAATAGTTGACCCGATTCGACAGTAAAACCTTGGCAACGGCATCCGCTTCTTCCTGAGTAAAGCTTGGCCACGGCTCAAATGCGGTGTTTAACATGATCTTTCCTGAACAAAGACAAAGAATTATTTCTGTAACATACGGGCAGGATTCCCCACCACCGTCACACCCGGCGGTACACTTTTGGTCACCACCGCCCCCATACCGACAATAGCCCCTTGACCAATCACCAAAGGCTCATCAGGAGTCCCCTGTTTAATCACGGCACCTGCACCAATATAGGCATGATCTTCAATATGGATATTGCCGTTACATTTTACCCCCGGTGCAAAGGTCACGTAATCACCAATCACACAATCATGTTCCACATAGCTGTATAAATTGGCGTGAAAGCACTGACCGATTGTAATATTTGAACCGAGGGTAACGAAAGGACTCAGTGCAGCACCCGGTGCAATATCTACTTCATCCATGATGATGGTATTGTTGGCTTGTACTGACCAGAGCTGTATATTGTCACATTGCAATCGATGCGCAATTTTTTCACGGATTTGGCTGTTGGCAATCGCGATCAGTACAAATTTATTTGCACCTTGCAGAGCCTTAAACGCCTGATAGTTCACAGCGGGATGCCCATTGATTTCAGTAGTTTGTGTCAAACTATCATCAATAAAATAAAGCTCAGCCTGAATACCCGAACGGGCCAGTTGCTCTCTGGCAACCGGCATTAAACTACGTCCACAACCCGCTGCACCATACACCGCATAGAGATCAGTCATCTACTTTATCCGTTTTAGTGCCGGTAAATTTGCTCATCGTGGCCTCGCCTTCGGCATTGATATCATCCTTGGCAATGACCTTTTTCACGGTTTTCAACATGATTTTAAAATCCAGCCAAAGCGACTGATGTTCCACATACCAGGTGTCTAGCCTGAATTTTTCTTCCCAGCTAATCGCGTTGCGACCATTAACCTGAGCATAGCCAGTGATTCCCGGACGGACATTATGACGCTTGGCCTGCTCCGCATTGTATAGCGGCAGATATTCCATCAGTAAAGGACGTGGCCCCACAATGCTCATCTCACCTTTGAGCACATTCCAGAGTTCAGGTAATTCATCCAGACTGCTTGAACGCAACATTTTACCAAATGACGTTAAACGCTCACTATCGGGCAACGGATTACCCTGAGCATCAAGCGCATCTTTCATGCTGCGAAACTTGATCATCTCGAAGGGCTTACCATCTAAACCCGGGCGCACTTGACGGAACAAGACTGGAGAGCCCAAATTCTTTTTAACTTTATGCGCCACCAGCAACAAAACGGGTGACAGAAGGACCAGTGCAATCGAGGCGATCAGGATATCGAAAAGACGTTTCAGCATCGGGTTACATTCCCATTTCACGAATCATGTGTGCATTGACACGATGCACATCATATTTATTCACCGCGACTGCCCGTGACTGTTGTCCCATGTCCTGTATTAAATCGGGTTGTTGAATAAAATTTTCCATGGCCTGAACCAAAGCCTCAACTGATTTCACCGGCACCAGAAAACCATTTTCCCCATTCACTACGGTTTCCCGGCATCCTGGCGCATCGGTGGTAATAATCGCACGGCCCATCGCCATCGCTTCAAGCACGGTTCGTGGAGTTCCCTCACGATAAGACGGCAACACATAGATGGAGCTCGCTGCAATTGCAGGTTTTACATCACTGAGCTTACCCCAGAACTGAAGACGGCCATCGGCAATCCAGCGATCCAGTTCAGTCTGAAGAATGGCTGTTGGATTGTCATCAATCCAGCCCACCAAATGGAACTCCGCTTCCGGATAATGCTGTTTAATCTGCCGAGCGGCTTCCGCATACTCACGTACGCCTTTATCTGCCAACAAACGCGCAATCAATAAGAAAGATGATTTGGGCTGACCATTTAACCCTTCAGGTAAAGGCATCACTTCAAATTCTGCGACATTGACCCCTGAACCATTCACCACGACTGTAGGTACGGCGGGGTTAAGCAACTGCATTTTTTGGAACAGGGCTAAATCATCCGGATTCTGGAAGAACACCTTGTGCGCATGTTTTAAAGCCTGCGCATAGAGGCCATGCACCAGACGCTGAAAAATGCTGCGCTGAGCACCTGCCTCCACATTTTGAAAGGCATAACCTAATCCGGTAATCAGGGCAAAACGGTTCGGCACTTTCGCCAGCGAAGCTGCTAACATGCCGTAGATCACCGGTTTAATGGTATAGGCCAGCACGGTATCCGGTTTGATCTGACGCATGAGCTGCAACAAGGCCCACAAGGTCCCCAAATCACGCACAGGGTTGGTGCCCGTGCGTTGCATCGGAATATCATGCAACACATAACCGAGCTGCAGTAGCTTGGCTTTTTCTTCGGTATAACTATCCATATCCGGGCAGGCTACATGCACCTGAATGTTTTTGGCTGCAATCGCTTCAAGCAGCTTGCCACGAAAATTCAGTACCGATGGCAAATAACTGGCGATAATCAAAAAGCTCATTTAGGCAATGTTCCACACATGCAGATAGATCTGGCGAATAGCCTGTATTGTAAAATTTTCTTCTACCCGGCTTCTAGCGTTATTTTGCTTTTGTTGTTTTTCTTGCACTGACAGTTCTAGATATTGAAGAATCGAGGCGGCCATCTGTGTAGCGTCGCGTGGCGGCACCACATAGCCAGTATCTGCGACTATCAGACCGGCATCCCCAACATCGGTGGTGATGCAAGGCACGCCTGAGGCCATGGCTTCGACCAGCACATTCGGAAAACCTTCAGTGATGGAAGTCATCAAGAGCAGGTCGAGAGAGGCGTAAAAATTTGGCATATCCTCGACCTGATCCAGTAATTCCACCTGATTTAAATCCACTTGATATTGCTCAAATAAGGCCGCCAATTCAGGATTGTTTAGATTCGCACCTCGGCCAGCAATTTTAAACTGCACCGGATAGCCACGTAATTGTTCAATGGTTTCCACCAGATAAGGATAGCCTTTGGCTGGATGAAAACGTCCGGCAAACCCGACCACTAAGGGTGAATGTTCTGTAACAGAGTGAAACTGAAAACGCTCGATTTCAATCCCGTTGGGAATCACACATTGCTGCGAATTACGGAAACCAAAGGCCTGATGCTGCTGCAAAGCTGACTGCGCACAATAAATGATACCACTGGCAAAACCCGATAAATAACGACTCAGTTGCAGCGCCACTTTGGTACTGAGCGATTCCTCCTTAGGTGAAGCCAAGGAGTGATGGATACCCCAAAAGACAGGTGGTTTGACTTTCAAACCCATGGTACTGAGTGTCGTCAGCACATTGGCATGGTACATCCAGCCCTGGATCACATCCGGTTGAATGTCTTGAATGATTTTGCGTAACTTGAAAATGCTTTGCAGGGTATTCAGACCATTCCAGTGCAAGGCATAGTGCGCTGTACACTGCTGTAAAGCTGTGTGATAAGTCTGATTCATTTGCATCAATGCCACCACATAATGCTGGCAATCCGGCTGTGCCTGAATCAGCCGTGACAGCATCATTTCTGCACCACCCACTGCTGCAAAATTGGTGATGACATGCAAGACTTTTTTCACGGCATACTCTCAGTAAGGCTTAGCAGAAGCGCAGCATTATAAAGCAAAATTCCCTGCCCTATCAGACGACAGGATAATTAATCCAGCAGTTGCTCATAGGCTTGAAAAGCCCGCTGCTGCTGGAAT
>JACCEE011446354.1_pt1 | contig 26745 bp, 20 predicted proteins | sample 7449931 | NCBI WGS metagenome assembly JACCEE01 (sample SAMN15323457, study PRJNA562643) | freshwater metagenome | isolation source: river surface water | place: USA:Blue River Watershed | collected 2017-08-19 | reverse complement strand
TGTTGGAGATTTCGACACGCTCAGGGGTTAACAATACGGCGCAAAGAATTTGTAACGCTTCATTTTTTGCCCCTTGTGGAATGACCTCACCTTGTAGTTTGTGACCTCCTACGATTTCGAATTTTGCCGACATAATGCTTCTAATTTGACGGCAAGAAAATCAATAAATGAATGTGATTTTAGAAACAAAAAAGGATTTATTGACATTCAATAGCGAACAATGTTTTGCATTTAGTTGGTATTTACGACCTTTGCCCCATGTCAGTAAACAAGGAAGTTAGACGCGTTACCACTCATACCTTACATGAGATGAAAATACGCGGGGAAAAAATCAGTATGCTCACTGCCTATGATTTCACCATGGCCAGCATCATCGATGCTGCGGGCATTGATGTTATTTTGGTAGGAGATAGCGCATCCAATGTAATGGCAGGTCATGAGACCACTTTGCCCATTACCTTGGATCAAATGATTTATCATGCAGCCTCGGTAGTAAGGGCTTGTCAACGTTCTTTAGTAGTGGTTGATATGCCTTTTGGTTCTTATCAAGGCAACTCAAAAGAGGCTTTGAATTCAGCCATTAAAATCATGAAAGAAACGGGCGGACATGCTGTGAAGATTGAAGGAGGAGCCGAAGTTGAAGAGAGCATTAAACGCATTCTTACGGCTGGAATTCCAGTTATGGGACATTTGGGACTGACTCCACAAAGCATTTATAAATTCGGAACTTATCAAGTTAGGGCTAAGGAGGAAATGGAGGCAGAGCGCTTAAAGCACGATGCAAAATTATTAGAGGCTGCAGGGGTATTTGCGATTGTTTTAGAGAAAATTCCAGCTAAACTCGCAAAGCAAGTGGCTGAGTCTGTTGAAATTCCTATCATAGGAATTGGTGCTGGTTCTGAAGTGGATGGACAGGTTTTGGTATTGCATGATATGCTGGGGTTGACCCAGAATTTTAGTCCGCGTTTTTTAAGAAGGTATGCGCAAATGGGGGAGATGATGAACGATGCTGTAAAGCAATACATCGCAGACGTGAAGGCCAAGGATTTCCCGAATGCCAAGGAACAATATTAGGCTATGGCAAGTCCTAAAAAAGATTGGTCGCAGGTTCCTGTAGCGCCTATTATTTCTACCAATGTCGAGAATTTGCAAGTTTTGTTTGAGGACAATCACGTAATTGTCGTGAACAAACGGAGCAGCGATATTGTCCAAGCAGATAGGACCGGTGATGTAGTTTTATCTGACATCGTCAAAGAGTACATCAAGAGAAAGTACAATAAACCGGGAGAAGTTTTTTTAGGCACAGTTCATCGCATAGATCGTCCAGTCAGTGGCGCAGTGGTGTATGCCAAAACCTCTAAAGCCCTATCTAGATTAACAGTGGCATTCAAGGATCGGGAAGTGAAGAAGACTTATTGGGCAGTAGTCAAAGGACAATTTGAAAAGCCCAATGGTACGGTAGTGAATTACCTCTGGAAAGATGAAAGACAAAATAAGACTTTTGCCTTTAAAGACAACGGGAAAGATAGAAAGGAGTCAGAGTTGTCTTATCAAGTAATGGGAGAAAGTGACCATTATACTTTTGTGGAAGTTTATCCAAAGACAGGAAGGCACCATCAAATCAGGGCTACCATGGCCTTCTTGGGCTGTCCCATCAAGGGGGATGTGAAGTATGGGTCAAAGAGAACCAATGACAACGCCAGTATTCATCTGCATGCGCGTAAAATCGGTTTTCATCACCCTACACAAAAGCATTGGATGGAGATAATAGCGCCTCTGCCGGAGGAGGTTTTGTGGAATGCGTTTTTGCAGAAGCAGTATGGAGTGATGAGTGATGAGTTATGAGTTATGAGTGAAGAGAAAAGAGAAAAGAGAAAAGAGGGAAGAGGGAAGAGAAAAGAGAAAAGAGGGAAGAGAAAAGAGGGAAGAGTGAAGAGAAAAGAGGGAAGAGAAAAGAGGGAAGAGGAAAGAGGGAAGAGAAAAGAGGGAGGAGGGAAGAGGGAAGAGAAAAGAGTGAAGAGAAAAGAGGGAAGAGGGAAGAGAAAAGAGGGAAGAGAAAAGAGGGAAGAGTGAAGAGAAAAGAGGGAAGAGAAAAGAGTGAAGAGTGAAGAGAAAAGAGGGAAGAGAAAAGAGTGAAGAGAAAAGAGGGAAGAGGGAAGAGTGAAGAGTGAAGAGAAAGGAGAAAAGAGTGAAGAGTGAGTAGAGCAGAGAGCAAAGGAGTAACTCCACTCACTTCTCATTACTCATTACTCATTACTTACTACTCATTACTGACTACTCATCACTGACTACTCATTACTGACTACTCATTACTGACTACTCATTACTGACTACTCATTACTGACTACTGTTTAAAGATTACTTTTCTTATCCCGATTATATTTGTCGAAAATTTGAAAAAGATATGGAACCAAAAGAACACATACATTGCTTGATCATCGGAAGTGGTCCTGCAGGATATACCGCAGCGATTTATGCTGCACGTGCGGATCTAAAACCTGTGATGTACATGGGGAATCAGCCAGGAGGGCAATTGATGGACACCACTGAAGTAGATAATTTCCCAGGTTATCCGAGTGGTATTAAAGGTCCAGAAATGATGGAAGATTTAAAGAATCAGGCATTGCGTTTTGGAACCGATGTTCGTTCAGGTTGGGCAACAAAAGTTGATTTCACAGGGCCAAAGCACATTGTAGAGTTTGATAATGGAAAACATGTCGTGAGTGCTGATGCTGTGATTATTTCTACTGGAGCCTCTGCCAAGTGGTTGGGTTTGGAAAGTGAATTGCGGTTGCGGGATATCGGAGGTGGTGTAAGTGCATGCGCGGTGTGTGATGGATTCTTTTACCGTGGTCAAGATGTGGCCATTGTTGGAGCAGGAGATACAGCAGCTGAGGAGGCAACTTATCTAGCCAAGTTGTGCAACAAAGTGTATATGATTGTGAGAAGCGATAAGATGCGTGCAAGTAAGGCTATGCAACATCGAGTGATGAACACGCCCAATATCGAAGTGATTTGGAACGCTACAACAGAAGAAGTTTTAGGTACAGACGGTGTAACTGGAGCTCGATTTAATATCAACGGTTCTGAGACCCGTGAAGTAGCCATTACCGGATTCTTCGTAGCCATCGGTCATAAGCCAAACACCGATGTTTTCAAACCTTGGATCAATACAGATGAAGTGGGTTACATCTTAAATACACCAGGTTCTTCAAAGACCAATGTTGAAGGTGTTTTTGTAGCAGGTGATGCGGCTGATAAAACTTATCGCCAAGCCATTACAGCAGCTGGAACGGGATGCATGGCTGCTTTGGATGCAGAGCGTTATTTGGCGGCCAAAGGTCATTAATGAGAATCGATTAAAATTTGACATGATTGCAAGGGGATAAGTTATCTTTGCGTCATGTCAAATTTTGTTTTGTCAATACATCAAACGGGGTTGAGTGCACAGCAAATTCTGTTGCACGACTACCGTTTAGCTTGGGTGAGCAGAGAGGCCTCTTTATTGGGTCGAAAAGAAGTACTCACAGGAAAAGCCAAATTCGGAATTTTTGGAGACGGTAAAGAGGTGGCTCAAATTGCCATGGCGCGTGCTTTTAAAAAGGGTGATTGGCGCTCAGGATATTACAGAGATCAAACTTTTATGATGGCGGTTGGCGAACTTTCTGTTCGTCAATATTTCGCTGCCTTGTATGCGCATACCGACGTTGCGCAAGAGCCTGCTAGTGGCGGTCGCCAGATGGGCGGACACTATGCCACACGTACTATTGATGATCAAGGAAATTGGAAGAACTTGATGGACATGTTCAACTCTTCTTCCGATATTTCACCAACAGGTGGTCAAATGCCTCGTTTATTGGGATTGGCACAAGCCAGCAAGATTTTTAAAGAGGTGAAGGAATTGCATGATTGGGCTCACTTCTCAGATCATGGAAACGAGGTGGCTTTTGGTACAATCGGTGATAGCTCTACATCAGAAGGTTTGTTCTGGGAAAGTATGAATGCAGCAGCGGTGCTGAAGGTACCTTTGTGCATGAGTGTTTGGGACAATGGTTGGGGAATCAGTGTACCCAAGAAGTTTCAAACAGCCAAGGAAAGCATCTCAGAAGCCATGGCAGGTTTTGATTTAAATGACAACGGTGACGGAATAAAAATTTTCAAGGTCAAAGGATGGAATTATGCCGAATTGATTTTGACTTATGCCAAAGCCGTGAAGCTCTGCCGAGAGCAACATATACCCGTTTTGGTTCATGTTGAAGAATTGACTCAGCCTCAAGGTCATTCCACATCAGGTTCTCATGAGCGTTACAAGTCTGCTGAACTATTGGAGTGGTACAAGGACTGGGATTGTTTGGTGCAGTTTAAGAAATTTATTTTGGCTCAGGGCGTTGCTTCGGAAACGGAGTTGGATGAGATACAAAATGAAGCCAAGCAATTTGTTCGTGAAGAGCAAAAGGCGGCTTGGTCAGCTTTCAGAGCTTCTATCGATGAAGATGTACAGGCTACTTTGCACCACCTTTCATCTTTTCAAAGTCATCCCCAATGCGGACCTTTGATTCAGACTTTAACAGCGATGAAAGATGCTGGGAAAAAGGAATTGATGGGTACCATGCACAAAGTATTGCGTATTGTCGGCGAAGGTGAACAGTCCAAAGCTTTGAAGCAATGGCAATTGTATTTGAAGAACAAGTACCAAAGCCAATACAGTAGCCATTTGTACAGTGAGGGCAACTTGTCCGTTTCCAAAGTGTCAAGTGTTGCCCCATCATACAACAACGAATCAGAAATGGTAGATGGTCGTGTGATACTTCGCGATTTTTGGGACTATCAAATGAGTAAGAGACCCGAAGTTTTAATCTTTGGGGAAGATGTCGGAAAAATTGGAGGTGTTAATCAAACCTGTGAAGGACTCCAAGAGAAATATGGTGAGATTCGTGTCAGTGATACCGGTATTCGCGAAGCATCTATCTTAGGACAGGCAATAGGAATGTCCATGAGAGGTTTGCGTCCGGTGGCGGAAATTCAATATTTGGATTATATCTATTACGCTTTGCAAATCATGCGTGATGATTTAGCTTCTGTTCGTTACAGAACAGCAGGAGGTCAGAAAGCACCAGCCATCATTAGTACAAGAGGGCATCGATTGGAAGGGATTTGGCACAGTGGAAGTCCGATGGGAGCCATCATCAATAGTTTGCGCGGTATGATTGTTTGTGTACCACGCAATATGACTGATGCCGCAGGAATGTATGCAACACTTTTGGAGAGTGATGAACCCGCATTGGTTGTGGAATGTTTGAATGGTTATCGCTCAAAAGAAAAGATGCCAAATAATTTAGGGGAATACAAGAGTCCTATTGGTATTGCTGAAATTGTAAAAGAAGGAACAGATCTGACTTTATTGTCTTATGGTTCTACATTCAATATATGTCAAGCTGCGGCCAAAGAATTGGAGGCCATGGATATTTCAGTTGAACTCGTGGATGCCAGAACTTTATTGCCTTTCGATGAAACCAATGTTTGTGTTCAATCTTTGAAAAAGACCAATCGTTTGTTGATTGTGGACGAGGATGTGCCAGGAGGTGCTGCAGCTTATTTGTTGAATGATGTGTTACACCGTCAACGAGGTTACCAATACCTTGATGCAGCTCCGGTAACATTGTCTGCAAAGCCTCATTTACCTGCATATGGCACAGATGGAGATTATTTTAGTAAGCCATCTGTAGAAGAGGTTATCGACACTGTACTAGGGATAATCCAAGAGTAAGGTTTTTATTCTTACATCATTTTGGGCGATATTCGCTTTGATGAGAAGTGTTATAATTTTCGTATTTGCTTTTATTGCCGCTCCGGTAATGTTCGGTCAGTTCTATGTTCAAGGTGTTGTTCAAGAGCAAAGCAATAAACAACCATTGCCATTTGCATCCATTCAGATAGAAGGCACAACTACAGGTGTTATAGCAGATGCAGATGGGAAGTTCAGTTTGACTCCGCTCAAGTTTCCTTGCGTGCTTGTGGTGAATGCCATAGGCTTTGAAAAAAAATACGTCAATTGCTATAAGAATACCAGTGATTTGGTGATTGAGATGGAAGAGGTTCCGGATGATCGAGGTCCTGTTCTTCAAATTTATGATGACCGCATTTCTCAAAAAATCAAACAAGGAGCTCTGACCATTGAGACGCTGGATCTTAAAGCCATCAAGCAAAGTGCAACAGGCAATTTTTATGAAAGCCTTGGTGCATTGAAGGGAGTTGATTTAACTACAGCCTCTCTTGGTTTCAGGATCATCAATACGCGTGGATTCAACTCTACATCTCCAGTAAGAACTTTGCAGCTCATCGACGGAGTAGACAACCAATCTCCGGGTCTGAATTTTTCATTGGGTAATTTCTTAGGAGCTCCCGATTTGGATGTTCGTTCCGTAGAGATTATTCAGGGAGCTAGCAGTGCATATTACGGCCCTGGTGCATTTAATGGAGTGGTGGCCATGTCAACAAAAAATCCTTTTATGTTTAAAGGAGTGAGTGCGCAACTTCGAGTGGGAGAGCGGAATTTAACGGAAGCTTCTGTTCGATGGGCTGATGCATTTAAAAATAAAAAAGGATTTGATTATGTTGCTTTAAAAGTCAATGCCTTCGCAATGCGCGCTTATGACTGGGAGGCAACCAATTACGATCCAACAGAGAACTCCCCCAACAATTCTAGTAACCCGGGGAGATGGGATGCGGTGAATATTTATGGAGATGAATATTTTGCAGCCAATGATTTTTCATCCGTGTCACCGTGGAACTACAGAGGCCTTGGAACTTTCTACAGAACTGGATACAAAGAGTCCGATTTGGTGGATTACAACACGGAAAATTACAAAGCCAATGTGGCAGCTCATTTTCGATTGAAACCAGAGTTGCTGAGTGAAAGTCCCGAGTTGGTTGTTGGCGGAAACGTAGGTGGAGGAACCACTGTTTATCAGGGAGACAATCGTTTTAGTTTAAAAGATATTCTGTTCTATCAAGGTAAAGTTGAGTTAAACAAAGCCAACAAATATTTCGTTAGGTTGTATGGGACGGGAGAAGATGCAGGTAACAGTTATGACCCTTACTTTACGGCATTGAAATTATTGGATGATGCAAGAAGCAATGAGAATTGGGCTAAGGTTTATTCAAAATATTGGAACCAATACATCAATCCAAGAATCAACGCTGTTGGTGGCTATCCTGAATTAGAGCTGAATCCCAATTGGCCAGGTCCTGTTGTAGATCCAACTTATTCTCAATTTTATTTGCCTTATGATTACCAGGCACTCAATGTATGGACTACTCAGTACCAAGATTCATTGACGCAATGGCACAACGAAGTTGAAGCCATGACAAATGCAGGAACAGCCAATCTTCCCATGGAAAACATTGAAGGATATTTCACCCCAGGCACTGATTTGTTTGATGAAAAATTCAACGATATTGTTTCAAGAAAAAATAACAAAGTAGAGCGAGGTACTAGATTCTCTGATCGTTCATCATTGTACAATGGACAAGGTGAGTATCAATGGGAATTGAAAGGTTGGAGGATGAAATCAGGTGCAAGCGGTAGATTATATCGTCCCAATAGTCAAGGTACTATATTCTCTGATTCCAGCAAACGCATTACAACGTATGAATTCGGATTTTATCAGGGTCTAGAAAAAACGTCACAGAACGAAAAAGTAATTTTTACGGCGACATTGAGAGCAGATAAAAACAAGAATTTCGATATGATTTGGAGTCCTGCAGCTTCGTTGGTATTAAAGCCAAAGCAAGGACATTTCATCAGGTATTCTTTCTCTTCAGCTTTGCGTAATCCGACATTAACCGATCAATATTTATTCTTGAATGTAGGTCCAGCCACGTTAAGTGGAAATTTGAGTGGTGCTCAGGATCTTATCACATTGGCTTCATTTCAAAAATACCGAGGAGCATTGGATGTTAGTGAATTGAAATATTTTGATATTGCCCCTATCAAACCTGAGCGTGTGAAAACCTTCGAGGTGGGTTATCGTGGAAGTTGGAAAAAAGTGTACGTTGATGCCAGCACTTATTTGAGTCAGTACACAGATTTTATCGGATACAATATTGGTTTAACAGCCAATTTTGATGCGACATCTGGACTGCCAAGTGATATCGTAGTTTACCGATATTCCGCAAATGCCCAGAGTAAAGTGACTACGCAAGGAATCAATGTTGGTGTTCAATATTATTTTCATGAAAAACACAGCCTATCTGCCAATTACTCATGGAATGCTTTGGTAAAGTCCGATGAAAATGATCCTATCGTCCCCGCTTTTAACACGCCCAAGAACAAGTACAATTTGGGTGTGAATGGTGAGCATTTGTTTGCGGATAAAGCAGGCAATGAGTGGGGTTACAGCGTGAATTACAAGTGGGTTCAGGGCTTTGTATTTGAGGGATCACCGCAGTTTACGGGTATGGTACCCACTTATGATTTGGTTGATGCCCAAGTTAATTATCAATGGAAAAAAACGAATTTAAACATCAAATTAGGTGCTTCTAATTTGTTGAACAACTATCAGTTTCAAACTTATGGTGGTCCAAGAATTGGAAGATTGGCGTATCTTAGCCTGAGATACGAATGGAATAAAGTATCAAAATGATAAACAAAAACAATATGAGAAAACTCTACACAATCATGGCCATTTTGGTGGCCGGAGTCGTTTCAACGGCTCAAGCTCAGACGAGATACCTCAATGAGGTATTTACAGATGTTAACGTTCAACAAGATGTGGTATACGGTGTGAATGCTACCGTACTATTATTTCCACAATTGGGACAAGCTATTCCACAGCCATTGGCTATGGACATATATACACCTGCAGGCGACGTAGAAACAGCGCGTCCTTTGATGTTGTATTTCCACACAGGTAACTTTCTACCTCATCCACAAAATGGTGGAACAGGTGGAACCAAAAGCGATTCTTCAGCAGTTGAGATCTGCACCCGTTTTGCTAAAATGGGTTATGTAGTAGCTTCTTGCGATTACCGTCTAGGATGGAATCCAGTTGATACTTCACAGGAAGGTCGTGTTTACAGTTTGATCAACGCTGCTTACAGAGGGGTACAAGATTGCCGTACTGCTGTGCGTTATTTCAGAAAGTCAGTTGCTGAAATGAGCAATGTTTATGGTATTGACTCAACCCGCATCGTTGCTTTTGGTCAAGGAACAGGTGGTTACATAACATTGGCTAACGCAGGTTTGGACATTTATGAGGACATGTTGTTGCCTAAGTTCACCCGCATGGTACAAACGCCAAATGGTCCAATTCCAGTTCCCATGATTTTGGAAAACTTGAATGGTAACATTGATGGTACAACATGGGGAACTTCTTTGGGACTGGTTGCACCAGGTTCTGAAGATACGTTGTGCTACCCCAACCACGTAGGTTATGGTTCAGGTGTTAATTGCACAGTGAATTTGGGTGGTGCTATGGGCGATTCATCTTGGTTTGACGAGGGTGATGGTCCTTTGATTTCTTTCCAATCACCTTCTGACCCATTTGCTCCTTATGGCAATGGAATGGTAATCGTTCCTGGTTTTAACTTGAATGTAGTAGAAGTAAGTGGAAGCTTGACCATTCAACAAATGGCGGGATTGTATGGTAACAATGATGTATTTGCTTCTTTGGAAGATCCTGCCAATGATCCTTTCCCAGCAATTACAGCAGGTGCCAATTTGCACAACAATGGTTTGTATGGTTTGTATCCTTTCGTTCGTCCTGCGACACAGCCTTATGATACAGCACCTTGGGAATGGTGGGCGCCAACCAATCCAAACAATGCGAATGGTTTGGCTACTAATCCTGATATGTCAGAATTGAAGGCAAAGACCTTTATCGATACCATCCAAATGTACACTGCGCCACGTTTGATGTGTGCTTTGAACTTGCCAGGTGCTCCTTGCACAGTTGGAGTGAACGAAACAGAGAACAATTCTTTTGTTGTTTATCCTAATCCAAACAATGGTCAGTTTGTTGTAAAGCACAACAAGAACATTTCAGCTTTGCGTGTTTACAACGTAATGGGTCAAGTGGTTTTCCAAAACACAACGGTTAACGCTCAACAATTTACTTTCAACAATGAGTTGAACCGTGGATTGTACTTTGTGGAAATGATTTCCAATGGAAAGAAAATCACTCAACGTGTTGTTGTAGAATAATACAAGTGCACAATATTGAAAAAGCCACCGTGAGGTGGCTTTTTTTGTTGGACTATTTTAAGGCTGGCTTATTTCTCAAGGACTTTTTCCAGCATTCTTTTGAGATAGTCATTTTGTTCTTGGAGTAATCTGATTTGATCTTCGTATAGTTTTCTTTCTTGATCGGAAACGCCTTTATTGACGACAAAACCATTTCCAGTCTGGTTGTGCATAACATTAAAGATCATTTGCTCATTAAAGCTGGAAATGTCTTCTAGCGAAATGCCAAGAATTTCTGAGATGCGTTCCAATTTGTGAAAAGTGATTTCAGTTTCTCCCATCTCCATTTTGGAATAGGCGCTTTGTGTAATGCCCAATTCTTGGGCCATGTGGTTTTGGGTGAAGTTTTTTAATTCTCTTAGTTTTTTCACCTTGTGACCAATATTTACCGCACTGTATTCCATAATGTTCTTTTTCTGATTGTCATTCAAAACTAATAAAAGCCATTGGATAATCTATTCCTGTAGAGAATAAATTACAAACATTGGGAATCTTAGCTCCGGGTTTATTGAATTTCTTTTGTAGTAGGATTATAATACAACAAGAAATATGGATTTTAAAGATGTAGTGAGACAGATAGGAGATCGGGTTCTCAAATTAAAGGAGAATATTCTAACAGAAGAGGCCACCAAAAACGCCTTTATTATGCCATTTATTCAAGCTTTGGGATACGATGTGTTTAACCCCTTAGAAGTTGTTCCAGAGTTCATATCAGATATAGGAACCAAGAAGGGAGAAAAGATTGATTATGCCATTTTTCGTGATGGTCAGCCGGTCATTCTTGTAGAATGCAAACATTGGGCGCAGAATTTGGATTTGCATGATGGTCAATTGTTGCGCTATTTCCATGTATCAAAGGCTAAGTTTGGTGTATTGACAAATGGAGTAAAGTATAAGTTCTATTCCGATTTGGTAGAGGCCAATAAAATGGATGAGAAACCATTTTTTGAGTTTGATATAGCAGAGATCAATGATGTTCAAATCGAAGAGTTAAAAAAGTTTCATCGTGATTATTTTAAGATAGATGAGATTCTGAATACCGCCAGTGAGTTGAAGTATATCAAAGAGATTAAGAATATTTTATCTCAAGAGTTTAAAACTCCTTCGGATGTTTTTGTGAAGTTTTTTGTGAATCAAGTTTATCCTGGAAGAGCTACAGAGAAGGTGATGCAGCAGTTTCAAGACTATGTGCGCAAGTCTTGCTCCCAAACCGTCAATGAATGGATTACAGATCGATTGAAAACTGCTTTGAACAAAGAGAACGAAGTTGTTTTAGAAGAGAATTCACCTGTCGCTGAGCAGTCACAAAATAATGATGAGCGAAAGATTGAAACAACGGTAGAAGAGATGGAAGCTTATTTTATTGTGAAGTCCATATTGCGTTCAACTGTTGATGCTTCTCGAATAGTTTACAGAGATGCCCAATCCTATTTCTCCGTTATTTTGGATGACAACAATCGCAAGCCCATTTGTAGATTTTACTTCAATGGAAACAAGAAAATGATGGGCGTGTTCGATGCAAGTAAATCAGAGACCAAGATAGAGATCAAATCATTGGATGATATTTTCGGACAAAGTGATTCATTGGTCGAAGTTGTTGAATCATATAGTCAATCAGGAGTATGAAGTTGAAGTTAATCATTTTTTGTTTTGCAGTTCTGATGTGTTCTAGCTTGTTGTCGCAAACGTCACCTCCCGGAATACCTTATCAAGCAGTAGTGCGAAATTCAGAAGGAATAGTAGCAGCAAATGTTGCAGTCTCTGTAAAATTTACGTTGCATCAAAATACAGCCGATGGGAATATTGAATACCAAGAGGTGCATACTGTAACAAGCAATGGGCAAGGTTTGATTGCTTTGGTGATTGGTCAAGGAGTATCTCAACAGAGTACATTTTCAAATATTGACTGGTCAAATACCCTCAAGTTTCTGCAAGTTGAAATGGATTTGGGTTCAGGATATATTGATCTGGGGACACAGCAATTGATGAGTGTTCCTTTTGCCATGTATGCTGCAAAGGGTCCCAATGCGGTGCAGTCTATCAGCAGTAACAATAATCAATGGGTCATAACTTTTAGTGATGGAAGCACGCAAACCTTTCCCATTGATAACGGCAATTCCGCTACCAATTCACAGACCTTTCATTATTTGAGTGACGGTTTCTAATATGAAAATTTAAACTATGAAATACATTTTTACTTTTTTGCTGATGATGGCTTTGTCCAACATGAATGCGCAGAATTTGCAGTTTAGTCAGGTTTTGACGTTTGGAATAACTGCGACGGCTAATAATACACCCCTAGCAATTGTTCCAGAAAATAAAGTTTGGAAAATAGAATACGCTCGTTTGGAATCTGGAGGTGTTTTAGAGGCAAATAATTATGTCATAGCTACATTGGCAACACTGGGGCTGAATCATTTTCCAATCTGGTTGAAAGCTGGTGATGTTTTAACTGTTAATGGTTCTACTAATTCGGCTCCAAAGTATTTCATTTCAATTATTGAATTCAATATTGTTCCTTGATTAATTCTTGCGAAATTGAAAAAGGCCACCCATCGGAAGACCTTTTTCTTGTGAAGTTTAGCCGTCATCCATTACCAAACTCATTCCTAACCTGCTCTTCAATGTCAAATTGAATCAGCTCCCAATGTTTGCCTTTTAGGCAAATTGGGTCAAAGTCATTATTGGCTTTTTCAAAGTTGGTCAACCCTTGAATTAACTCTTGTCTGCTGTGATTGTATGGGTATTTGTTTTCGTAGAATTTTACTAATTCATGAAGTGTATATACGTTCATGATTTCGTGTAAATCCCAAAAGTCTTTTTTTCTACCATTTCTTCCAATGACATCCAACTTCATTGTGGCTATCTCTTCTATGCTGGCGAGTCTTATATTTTCCGAAACAATCATCGGAAAGAAAAACTTATCGGTATAGTAAAAATCAAGTTTTAATTGGTTATTCGGATCATCTCCAACATAGTAAGTTTGACCCATAGAATTGTTTCCGCCATTTCCAATTTCTACATATTTGAACATCGTTGAAATAGTATCATCAAGATGATTAAAATTGAAGGTGTCATACTGCAGATCTGTGAAGAGATCGATATCAACTGATATACGATGTCCCATTTGAAGACTAAGTGATGTGCCTCCTACAATTCTAAAATCTTTTAGGAGTTCCAGTTGCATTAGTTTTTTTAATGAAATCCAAAGAAGTTCAGAAACTGTTTCGAGATGCAAATTTTTCATTGAATTTCTTTTTTCGATTTATAATATTTCAAAACCTCTTCAATCTCCTTTTGATTTCCTCGTTCTTTCACTCTTTCTATGATGGCCTTTTTATTTTTCCTCCAATCTAATTTGTCAAAGTCTGTATCCCAAAAAATGACTTTTCGGATTTTGGGTTTAGGTAATTGGTTGTTTTCACTTTGCGCATTCATAGCACATTGCACTTCGTATTCAGCCTGGATTAACATGAAGTATTCAGGTTTGATTTTGAAATAAGCTCCTAACTTGATGGACAAACTCGGATTGACACCACGTTTTTCATTGAGTATTGCCGAAAGAGTTTGTTTATGCTCTGAAATCTCCTCAGACAATTGGCTTGCTTGTATATTGTATTTATTCAATGCCCACTTTAGAACTGCACCTGGGTGCATGCCTTTTATCCTTTCGATTTTGGGAAACATTTCAGTTGCTTTAAAGTTGTTTCATCAAATTTAATTCATTTGATGTAGTAAACAAAATTGTTTACTCTTTGTGCAATAAAAAAGGCCACCCATCGGATGACCTTTTTCAATATGAAGATGTAAAATCTTAGTTCTTAGGAGCGCCGCCTTGATCTTTTACGGGCATTCCGTTTGGAGCTGGAGCGTTTGGATCTGGTTCTACGGTTCCTTTGATGCGAACCACCATTACGGGCTCATTCACTGCATTGGAATAGATAGAAACAGATTTGTCGATTGGACCAGGACGCTTGGTGTCATACTTAACAGTGATGTTGGTAGTGGCACCTGGCGCAATTGGGTTAGGCTCACAAGTTGGTACTGTGCATCCGCAGCTTCCTTTACACTTAGACAAAATCAATGGCTCCGTTCCTGTGTTGGTTACTTTGAACTCACACGTTCCGTTTCCCCCGTAAGGCACGTTACCATAATTGTGCACGTCCTTGTCTACTTGAATCGCTGGTCCTGTAACAACAGGTGTTTGCGCAAACATCCATCCTGAAATGGCTACTGCTGCTAAGGTGAATAATAATTTTTTCATTGTATCTTTTTTAATCTTGTTTTCAAATATCTAAAGCGTTTCGAGTCTTCACGAGAGGTTTAACGCCCCATTAACATCCCTACTCAATAACCTCTCCTTTGATGGTCAATACGGTAGATTTTACATCTGTTCCGTTCCACATCACAGTGACTGTTTTGGTGAATGGCCCGATGCGCATGGTGTCATAGTGAACTTTGATTTCAGTGAACCCACCTGGAGCAATGGCGTTCTTGTCACATTGTGGAGTGGTACAACCGCAAGAACCTTGACAGTTGCTAATTTCCAATGGCTGATCGCCGGTATTGGAAATGGTGAAAACACAATTGCCGTCAGAGGCTTTTTTAATGGTCCCGAAATTGTGTTCGGTTTTGTCTGGGGTCAACATTGGACCACCAACAGTGGTGATTTTTGCTTTGCCGGGTTGAGCAAAAGCTTCGTTTGAGGTCATCGCCAAAGCGAAGAATGCGAAAAGGTAAATTGCTTTTTTCATACTGTTATTTTTTTGTCGTTAGTGCGTAATCATGAACCGTGCCGTTTTTGTTTCACCACCAACACGCATTACAAATGTATACAAACCCGAGCTGTACATGGATACATTTAAGACTTCATTCACATTTGGATGTTCTTTCTTCCAAATTTTGTTTCCGCTAGCATCAAAAATTTCAATGTGGTCTGCCTTGAATTGACTATTCCAAAATACAAAATCATGAGCTGGAGTGGGATACAATTCAAAATTCATTGCGTTTTCTTCTAATCCGATGACGGGAGGAACGTAATCGGTTTGCAAGGAGTCCAACCCACTGCATCCGTTGTTATCCACAACGGTGATGTAATACCACTCACCCAGATCAGCGGAGACAACGGGAAGATTATCAAAGTTGGGATAGTCCAGGCTATCAATGGTCCAATGAATGGTCCATCCGTTTTCACAGTTGTCGCACATCATGATGTTATTGGCTTCGATCAAAATGGGATTGGGGTTGGGGTGAATGTTTACGGTTTGGTTGCTAAATCCCATGTTGTTGTTGGCTGCGCATGAGACAGTCACTGGACCACTATATGGATTGTTATAGGTGTGTGTTACAATGGATTCATCAATGTCTTCAGTAGTTCCATCTCCCCAGTTGATAGTGCAGCTCAGCCAGTCCATGCCATCTGTCAAAGGAGTTGCAGTTAATGTCGTGCCTTCACAACCTGAATTGTTATCTAATACAAAATGAGGAACGATGATCCATAGTGTATCGGATTGATTTTCGCAACCAAAGCCATTGGTGACTGTTAATGAGTAGGGACCGTTGGTAGTAATTTCATTGTTGACAATATTAAGTTCACTAGATGTTTCTGTTAACAGATTATTTTCTAGATACCAGTCCAATGATAAACTACTATTGCAATTGAGGCATTGAACCAAGGGCGCATTGTATGCGATAGAAGGTAGAGTAGGTGTTGGGTAAATGCTATAAGGTAAAGTATAATAGCCTTGGCCATTGCTGTTGTAGCAATTGATTGCCGCTATATAGTTACCCGTGATGTTATAGGTATGGGTCATTAGATCTTGAACAATCAAATCCGTTGATCCATCTCCCCAATATACTTGACAGGTCATATCTGATAAATCAGATTGATTGATCAGATTTAAATTTTGACCGCCACAGGCTTCATCATTTTCAAAAGCAAACAAAGGTTGAAGTATGTAAACAGGATTGCTTTGCGATTGACAGTTGAAGGTGTTTGTCGCCAAAACTTGATACCATCCAGAATTATAATTGGTGCCGTTGTATATGTTTTGATATTGGGTATTGCTGTTGGAAAGAATGTTGTCATTGTAAGTCCATTGGTAGTTGTTGGTTGGATCGTAATTGGTGACTTGAGCAGTTGGGATGTAATAGGACAGGATGGGCGTATTGGGTGTAGGATGTATGGTTAAGGGTTGACTAAAACTCATGTTGGTATTTCCGTAAGTGCATGTGAGTGTAACAGTATAGTCCTGATCCACACTGTAGGAATGACTATTGTAGAAGTCGCTCGCAAAAGTTCCGTCTCCCCAAGACCACTCACAGTACATGCTTTGATACATGTTGGTATTGTTTTCAAATACAATTTCTTCATTGGTGCAACCCTCACTTTGTGTGATATTGAAATATGGTTGTATGACATAGAAATTGCCGGATGTAGTGTTACAACCGAGGCTGTTGGTGGCTATTACATTGTATGTTCCATTTTGATAGTTACCATTAATGAAAGTCTGAAAACTAGGATTGTTGGAATTGGGGATATTGATGTTTTCAATTTGCCAGATCAGGTTTTCTCCTGGTGTGAAATTATCCAATGTCAAAGTTCCGTTGTTGTAAGAGACAATGGGAATTGCAGGTGTCGGTAAGATTTGTACCGGTATAGCATAGTATCCATCCGTTCCATTGTAGTTGCAAGTGATACCAATACCAAAGTTGCCGCTGCTGTTGTACAGATGTGTCGCTGAGGAAGAAATGCTCTCATAGGTATTGTCTCCCCAATTGATGGAACAGCTGGTGTTGGGCAGATTGATTGGAAATAGTTGAACATTTACCAAGTCATCCATGCAAGTGGTGTTGTCTAATATGACGAATTGGGGTTGAACGACGAGCAAAGGCTCAGATTCTGATACACAACCAGTTGAATTGTCGGTTAGGGTTGTTGTGAAGTTTCCACTGTAGAAGGAGTTGCTGTTTTGATTGTAGAAGTTAGGATTGGATGTACTGTAATTGATGGGGTTTCCATCTATGAACCAATGAATACTTAATCCAGCGCTGTAACCGCTGGAATGGAGCATTCCAGTAGTTGTGTTGTAGGACAAAACAGGAGCGGATGGCAAACCGTAAACCACAATATTTTCCATTGTATAAGTGGAGAGAAATCCGTCGTAGTAATAGTTGTATGTAATTGAGTATGTTCCGGGTTCATTAAAAGTGTAGTTAAAATCTGAAACGCAACCTTCTAAGGTGTCACCGGTTGAAATGATAAATACACATTCACTTTCAGGATAGACCAAAGTTTGATTGATGACGTTGATGGTGAAAGGTGCGCAGCCATTCATATCGCTGGAGAAAATGTTGGCGGTGAGAAAGACACATGAACCATCATTGAAGTTGGCCGTTGTGTCAAAGTTCAACGCTTCAGGATCAGTGCAGCCATAATAAAGGCATGAATTATCATCAATGGTAGCCTGGGCATCGTAGTTGTCAGCATCAGGGTCCATACACCCCATATAGTAGCAAGATCCATCATTTTGATTGGCATTGGGGTCATAGTTGTCGGCATTGGAATCTGTGCAGCCGGGGTATATACACGATCCGTCATTGATGTCAGCGTTGGGATCATAATTACTGGCTTGGGAATCCGTACAACCTTCATACAGGCATCCTCCGTTGTCAATGGTGGCATTGGCGTTGTAATTAAAAGCAATAGGATCCATGCAGCCCATGATGTAGCAGCTTCCATCGTCCAGATTGGCTTCATTGTCATAGTTGTCTGCATTGGGATTGGTGCATCCACTGATGATGCAAGTTCCATCATCTGTATTGGCGGCGGCGTTGTAATTGTCGGCATTGATATTGGTACATCCTAGAATGATGCAAGTTCCATCATCTTGGTTGGCCGTTGGATCAAAATTATTGGCCAGGGGATTGGTGCAACCGAAATAAATGCAATTGCCGTCGTCCGCTGTGGCTAGTGGATCATAGTTGTCTGCGTTGGTATCCATACACCCAGTAAAGGCACAAGATCCATCATCGGTTGTGGCTGTGGGATCATAGTTGTCAGCATCTGGATTGGTGCAGCCGGTGTATTCGCAAGGAACCATAATGGTTGCATTGGGATTGTAGTTGTCAGCTATAGGATCCATGCATCCTTCATAACCGCATGATCCGTCGTCCCAATTGGCAGTTGGATCGTAGTTGTCATATTGTTCTTGGGTACAACCTGGATAATCACAAGATTCATCGTCATGTACAGCCGCAGGATCATAGTTCATGGCCAGTGGATCTGTACAACCTGAGGTGGTGTTGGTATTGAACAACTTGAGCCTCACCATTGGAATGCGCAACAAGAAATAAAGATCATTTTCTTGTGGATAGTGCAAAAAGGTCGTTCCCTCAGGGGCGCGACCACTTCGACCTACGTATAAGGGTTGTCCTACATTTTGATTGCGGACCATGGCTGCGATGATTCCATTGTAAGGATTGGCCATCGTTTCGTTGGTGATGGTGTCGAGTAATATGCTGGGGTAATCCAATGTTGCAGCATTTATCGGAAGAGGAGTGGTGAGAGGCAGTGTGATAAATTTACTTTCACCTACTTGATTGATGTCCGCAAGATTGACAGTATAGGTTTCCGTTGTGGCTAGAATCGAGTCCATGGTGGGGATATAAAGGAATCCCTGAATGACAGTTCCGGGCAAAGTACCCGCACCAATGGCCACTTCGATGGAATGAATACTTTTTGTGGTGTTGAAAGGGATGGGAAAGAGAGTGCCAATTTGTGAAGTGGTAGAATTGGGGTAGATGGAATTGACGTTGTAAATGTTGTCTGTCACTCCTTCATCCAGTGCCAAGCGATAAGGATGCACTGAAAAATCCAGGGTATCCACATTGTTGCTTGGATTTTCATCCAATTCCGTTTGGCTCACTTGGAAAGTTACCTCATAGTCTGCGGGAGAGGCATTGATGTTAATGGAAGAGGTGGATACATTGATTGATTGGCCGCTTTGAACGGATGTTGCACTGGAAGACTGACTGTAAATATTTGTGCCGGAAGTGAGGTTATTCACTTGCGTGTTGAGGAGAACATTGTTTTGTGCATTGGTACCTAAGTTGGTAATGGTGGCATTGGGCAATACGGTAGGAGACATGAATGTAGGATAGATATCGTACATCAGGTTGGTGAATGGCGCATTGCTTTCGTTATAATTGGTGTACTGTGCATTGGTGATTTCTAGGTTGTTAAAGCTTGGAATGTACAAGTAGATATCGTCTATGGACCAATGGTAATAGGTGCCTTGAAATTGGAATTTAATTTTTACATTGGATTGATTGGCTGCCCATGTTGAAATGTTAGCAGTTTTCCATTGCACATTAGGGGTATTAATGGTACCTGTTTGTGTCAATGAGGTTATTTCATTCCAAGTATTGCCTCCGTTGTTGGACACAAGAATTTTAACGGTGGCATTGTACGATCTGAGTTGGTGCTGATAGGTGAGGTATACACTGGAAACTCCTGATAAATTAATGGATGCGGAAGTCAGCCAAGCATTGTGTGGGGCAGGATCTTGTCCAGTGCCCAGTCCACCGCATTGCGTATCGTTGTCGTCCCAATAATTGGAATCAAAAATCATGAAGCCATTGGCGAGTGTTTGCGACGCCAATGGAACTGTACCAGCGCCACATGAACCTCTTGAGCATACAGCATTACTGGGAGTGGTGTTGGGGCCTCTGTATTCCCAGCGGGCCAAAGGTGATGCTCCATCGTTGACCCATTCAGCGGGAAGGCCATTTTCAAAAGTCTCTGAGTATATCGGATTACCCAATACTTGCGCCATCAAAGATGACGTTGTAAAAAAAGACAATAGAAGCAATAAGAGTCGTCTTGACATAATTCGGTTTAAGGTCTATCAAATATAAGACGTGCATTTTGATTCAAAGGTTTGATGAGGATTTATTTGAAAAGGGTATGGTTGATAACGTACGATTTGTTTTTTTTAGAGGAAGGTGAATAATCATGGACAAGTCCTACTACATTTGTCTGACAATTTAACCATGGCCTCTAACAATCACAAACTAACCGCAGCTGGCGTGTTGGTCACACTCGGTATCATTTTCGGAGATATTGGTACCTCACCTTTGTATGTACTTCGTTCAATTATTCAAGATCGTCCCATCACGGAAGTGTTGGTGTATGGGGGTGTCTCGTGTATTTTCTGGACACTGACCATTCAAACTACCTTCAAGTATATTTTCCTTACCCTGCGTGCCGACAACAATGGTGAGGGTGGTATTTTTTCGCTCTTTTCATTGGTGAAGAGAAAAGGAAAATGGCTCTTTTGGCCCGCAATGATTGGTGCCGCCACATTATTGTGTGACGGAATCATCACGCCACCGATTTCTGTTGCCTCCGCCGTTGAAGGGGTCTCGGTTTACAACGATTCCATTCCAGTATTACCGATTGTATTGGTCATATTAACGTTGATTTTTGTTATTCAACGATATGGAACCAAGTTGGTGGGAGCGACGTTTGGTCCTATCATGCTGGTTTGGTTTAGCATGTTGGCCATCCTTGGCGTGTCACAAGTGGTGCACCATCCTGAGGTATTGAATGCGATCAACCCCAAGTTTGCCATAGCGTTGTTGACAGAATATCCAAAGGGTTTTTGGTTGTTGGGTGCCGTTTTCCTCTGTACAACTGGTGCTGAAGCTTTGTACAGTGATTTGGGCCATTGCGGCAGAGAAAACATTCGTGTGAGTTGGATATTTGTCAAGGTGGCCTTGGTACTGAACTACATGGGTCAAGCCGCTTGGATCATGCAACAGCAGAGTCTCAATGACGTAAATCCCTTCTATGCCATCATGCCCGATTGGTTTTTGTTGCCAGGTATCATCATTGCAACAATGGCGGCTATTATCGCTAGCCAGGCATTGATTTCAGGTTCATTTACGCTGGTGAGTGAGGCCATGAACTTGAACTTTTGGCCAAGAGTGGGTGTTAAGTTCCCAACTGAATTAAAGGGCCAATTGTATATACCCAGTGTAAATTGGTTATTGTGGGCGGGTTGTATGGGTGTTATGTTGTATTTCCGTGAATCCAAACACATGGAAGCGGCCTATGGTTTCTTCATTACAGTGGCCATGTTGATGACTACGTTGCTGCTTAGTTTTTATCTGATTTACAAACGACGTTGGCCAGTATGGTTGGTTGCCGTTACCGTGGGGGTTTTCTTTGCCGTCGAGATTTCATTCTTTGTGGCCAATATTTTAAAGTTGAAAGAGGCTTGGATGATGTTGATTGTATATGTCATCATTTTGCATGTCATGTGGATTACTTACACCTACAGGCAATTGAGCAACTCTTTCCTTTTGTTTGTTGATTTGGATGATCATGTTGGTGTGTTAAAGCAGTTGTCTTCTGATACAAGAATTCCCAAGTATGCGACACATCTTGTTTTCTTGACCAAGGCCAATCATCGTCATCAAATTGAAAATAAAATCATCGATAGTATCTTATCTAAAACGCCTAAGCGGGCAGATGTGTATTGGTTTGTTCACGTGGATCGAACCAATGAACCTTATACCAAGGAGTATGAAGTGGATGAAGTGGAAAATGATTTGATCATCAAAGTCAATATCCGTCTAGGTTTCCGAGTGCCTGCGAAAGTCAACAACTTCTTTAAGTGTATTTTAGATGATATGGTGAAGCGCAATACTTACGATATCTCCAAGAAGCCTGAGCCTTATCAAGATTACAATTCCAACTTGGATGTGAAATTTGTTGTGTTAGAAAAGTATTTGTCTGCAGACAATGATTTGAGTGTGAAAGAAAACTTTGTTACTTCAGGATACGAATGGTTGAAAGAACAGGGTCTTAGCGATATTGATGCTTGGGGATTAGAAGAGGCAGACACAGTACTAGAGAAGGTTCCTTTGGTAGTGAAGCCATCCAAGAAGATTGAATTGGTTTGTGTGTCGAAGTGATGAGGTGCCGAGGTAGCGAGAGCTGCCTAGGTGGATCCGGTGAGGGATGGGAGCGGCATCCTTTTGGTTCTTGAACCAAAAGATACAGCGGACAGCCCGACCCTCCCGAACATCGTGAGGGTGGGACACCGCCAATTTATCTAGTTGTTTTCTTCAGTGAGCAATTTCATTTTTGCTTTGATTTCATCAATTTCAACCAGGTTTAATTTGATTTTTTTCTCGATCTCTTTTCGCATGGATTCCGCACCCTTGCCAGTGAAAATGCCCATGTTGTTTTCGTATTGTTTGTTTTGAATCAAGAGACGATCCACTTTATCTTGAAGAATGGATTTCTCTCTTTTCAAACCATTTGGATTTCCCTGTGATTTGATATTCTGAACACGGCTTTTGTAATGGGTTATTTCCTTTTCTTGGCGGTTGGCATTGACGCCACCGTACAATTTGTCAAGCGCATCGTTGTAACGTTTGCTTACCTCAGCCATGTTGTTTTTGGGAATGTGTCCAACCCCTCTCCATCTTTCTGAAAATTCCTTTAAAAATCCCAAGTCTTGGCCTTTGTTGCCAGACAGTTGATATTGCTCAATCTCTTCAAGAAGGGTTGTCTTTAAACGCAAATTTTCTTCTTGTTGACCAGCCATGTCGCCAAAGTGCTCTTTCTTTTTTGCAAAGAAGGCATCACAAGAAGAACGGAATCTTTGCCATAACTTATTTTCCTCCTTGGGATCGGCATTTCCAACAGCCTTCCAAGACTCCTGCAATTGCTTCAGGGTTTCAGTGGTTTTTTTCCAATCCGTACTATCGACCAAAGCTTTGGCTTTGGCAATGATTTCTTCTTTTTTCTTTTGGTTCTCTCTTTGAACCGCTTTGCGCTCTTCGAAATAATTTTTTCTTTTTTCAAAAAAGGCATCACACAAACCACGGAATTCTAGCCAGGTGTCTTCATTGTCCTTTTTGCGCGTCCATCCAATGGTTTTCCATTCATCTTGTAATTTGATGATTTCATCTGTCCATTTGTTCCATGCATTGGGCTGTGTGAAATCCATTGCTAAGATTTCTTTGGTCTTTTCAATCAGTCCTTTTTTAGCGGTCAAATGCGCATCGGCTTCTTGTTGTATGGCGTCATAGTGGGCTTGAATTCTATTTTGCGCTTCTCTCAGTATTCCAAAGAAAGTATCACCTGTTTCTTTGAATGTCTCTCTTGGAGAAGGGCCCACTTCAATAAATTCTCTCTGTAGTTTCTTGACCAATATTTCAAGATCCTTGATGCTTTCTACAGCTTCAAGTCCTTTGGCATCTTCAATCAATTCTTCTTTTCTGCGCTGATTTACCTTTAAATCATGGGCTTGAAGTTCTTTGTAGATGTTGATGTTGTAAAAGAAGGCATGATTGAGACTTTGCCATTTTTCTTGTATCTCAGGATACTTGTCACCAGGAACATCTCCAATGGCATCCCATCTTTCTCTTATCCCTTTGTGCCATTCAAAAGCTTTTCCTACGTTTTCTTCCTCCTGAATTAGTTTTTGAAAGTCGTCTAAAACGGCTTTTTTCAATTCAAAGTTTTTTTGACGCTCTGCTGCCAGTTTTTTACCAGCCTCTTCTATGCGGTCTTCATACACTTTGCAGAGTTCTTGAAACTTGGTTTCTAGCTCGTGCGGGATGTAAATGAATTCAACATGTTCTTCGGGTTCGGAAGCTTTGAATGCTTCCAATTGCAATTGGCGTTCTTTGATGGTTTCTGACTTCCATTGTTTGCGAATGCCGCTTACAGTGTCGCGCACAGTCATGATTTCTTCATTCTGAAGCGCAGCTGTAAGTTGTTCAATCAATTCTACTTTCATCACTTTTTTCTAAGTTGCACAAAAATAGCAAAGTAGCGCTATAAATTTGTTTTTTTTACAATGACAGACAAGGTCCAGGAAAAAGGGGTTTATTGGCTTAAAATAAAGGCCTATTGTGATCGTGCGGAGCGCTGTCATCAAGATGTTCAGCAGAAGTTGATGAAGTGGGAAATCCCATATTTCATTTCACAGTCTTGGATTGCAGAATTGATTGCTGAGAATTTGCTCAATGAAGAACGTTATGCTAGAGCGTATGTGCATGATCACGTAGCGTTCAGGCAATGGGGTGCTGCTAAAGTGAAGCAAGGATTGCTCAGAAAAGGAGTTTCGAAGCAGCTGATTGACCTTGTGCTCAGGGAATTGCCTGAGGAAGACCAAACAGAGCAAGCTTTAATAGCAGGAAGACGCAAATGGAAGCAAATTGGTCACAAGGGTGTCAAGAATCAGCAACGAATGAAATTGATGCGGCACCTTTATTCCAAGGGATTTGGGATGTCTGTTTTGGAAAAAGTTATTCCTGTGATTGTTCAGGAAACGGATGAATAATCCAGACGCCTTGGGTGTGTTGTTCTATTCTACACCAATTGGCTACTTCAATTCCAAGGATGGCGGCAATTTTGTTGTTGCTTTCTAGGACAACAATTTTTGATTTCAATGCAGCTGCAACTCCCTTTTGATTCAGGTAATCAGAAACAAGAACATGTCCTTTCATTCCAAAGGGTTGAAACTTCTCTCCATTGCGCCAAGGCCTTATGGTGCAGGGAAATTCAATTTTACTCAAGTCCATTTGCAAGTGTGTTTTATCCCCATAAAATTCAGGATGTGGATAAGAAACTTTCTTTCCTTGCCATCCGCAAAGGTCCAAGAAAAATGGGCTTTGGATTTCGTAGGTTTCAGGAATGTCCTGGCGAATGGGACTTGCTTTGAAAGTGCCATTTTCTTTCCAAAGAACATAGCCTGGACTCTCTATTTTTTTTCCGTTTTCAATTCCTTGCCATTGGGCAATGGAGGTAATTTGATCCGGACTAAAACCTAGAGGGGTAAGCCAATGAAATAGGGGAGTGGAGATTGGTAGAAAGGAGGGGAGTTTCTTGAAATCAAAACTTTGAATATCGCCTTTGACTTCTACTACTTCCTCCAGCATGGATTGCATAAGGAAATAATTCCATGCTTCTTTATCTGATTTTTTTTGATTGTATTGAATGATGGCTTCATCAGTGATACCAAATCGATCATTGATTTCCGGAATGATTTGATGCCTTAAATAATTTCGGTTGTATTTGGTGGACTGATTTGATTCGTCTTCACGATAGGGAATGTTTTTATTGACGACTTCTTTGTCAATTGCATTTTTGGGTATGTACAGTAGCGGTCTGAAATAGGGTGGTGTCCAGGGTAACATGCCTGAATTTCCTTCAACTTGAAAACGGAGTAGTTTCAGCCAATGGGTCTCCCACAAATCACTGACATGGTGCGCCAATACAATGGCAGCCGCTTTTTCTTGGTGCAATAAAATTTCAAAGTAGTCTCTCCTTTTCGTTCTTGCCCAAGACTGAATGTTTTTCTCACTTTCGTTGTATTGTACTTTGATACAATGAACGGTGATATTGTTTTCATTTCCCCATTTTTCAATTAGCGCTTGGTCTTGATTACTGTCCTCGCCTCTTAGTTGATAGTTGACGTGGGCTACATGAAAATGAATTTTGGCCTCGAGCATGAGTTGAGCCAAAAGCATGCTGTCTTTTCCCCCACTGACTCCCAAGATGAACAAGCTTCCTTCTCGGAAGAAATGATTGAAATTGGATTTTACTTCTTGGGTTAAATTCATTTTTATGGATTGATTAGACTTTGGGCCTTCAGCCAGCATTCCTGGTATTCCGCTTTGAATTGTGAATGCAGGGTGATGGCTCCACCGATGCCAATGAAGGCTTCTTGGTTCTGATGATTGTAATAGATGCTGCGAATGATCACATTCAAATCAAAATCTCCGTTGGGTTGAATCATACCCAATGTGCCGCTGTACCAACCTCTCGGATTTTCTTCCAATTGATGCATAGAAGCAACAGCATTTTTTTTGGGAACTCCCGTCATGGAGCCCATTGGAAAAAGTGCTTTCATGATGGGGGTGAATGGAGTGTCCTTGTTTATCTGACATTCTACCGTGGAGATGAGATGATGCAATTTTGGGAAGGTATAAACTTTGGCTAGCTCAGTGACGCGAACGCTGCCTTTGGTGGCTAATCTGCTCAGATCATTTCTCACCAAGTCTACAATCATGGTATTCTCTGTGCAGTCTTTTACGGAGTTTTTTAATTGTGTTTGCAGAAGAAGATCTTCTTCTGTTGTTGCTCCTTTTTTGATGGTCCCTTTTATGGGTTGTGATTGCAAAACATCACCCTTTCTCTGAACAAATCGTTCTGGTGATAGACACAACAAGTGGTGCTCATGGAATTGCACATAGGCCGCGTGCGGTGCGGGATTGGAAGCGTATAATTTGAGCCAATGCGCGTAGGGGTTTAGCTCAGAAGCCGGAGCTTTTAATTGCGTACAATAATTGGTTTCATAATAATCTCCTCTGAGGAGATGAGATTTGATGGTGTTGAGTTTATGGTAATAATTTTCTTCAGATTCAATGGGTTTAAAAGACAAAATTTGACTTTCATTCATCTCTATTGAATTTTC
>JACCEE012080504.1_pt1 | contig 26764 bp, 25 predicted proteins | sample 7449931 | NCBI WGS metagenome assembly JACCEE01 (sample SAMN15323457, study PRJNA562643) | freshwater metagenome | isolation source: river surface water | place: USA:Blue River Watershed | collected 2017-08-19 | reverse complement strand
GGACTGGCCATTGTTGTTTACCTAAACCAAACACCAATGCAACCAAGAGAGCGCGATTATGCTTACGCTGGATCGTTCTACGCCTTTGCAATATGGATTGGGCTTGGAGTTCTTGGAATTGCAGAACTTCTAGGTAAACTTGTGAAGAATAGGGCTGCTGCAGTTTCATTAGCTGTTATTGCATCGATGTGTGCTGCACCGGTAATTATGGCAAACCAAAACTGGGACGACCACAACAGGTCCAACAGGTATACTGCCCGTGATTTTGCCAGAAACTACTTGAACTCCTGCGCACCTAACGCCATACTATTTACTAATGGAGATAACGACACCTTCCCATTATGGTATGCACAGGAAGTTGAAGGTGTTCGTACAGATATTAGAATTGTTAACCTTAGCCTTTTGGGTACCGACTGGTACATAGACCAAATGCAAAAGCAACTCTACGATTCTAAACCTGTTCCATTTACACTTCCATTCGAGAAATACGTTCAGGGTACAAATGAGATGATTCCCGTTCTCGAAAAAGTAACCGGTTTCTTCGATGTAAAAGATATTGTTGGCTTCATTGCTTCTAAAGACCAAGCCACCAAGGTACAAACCATGGATGGTGAAATTATGGACTATGTTCCAACACGCAACCTTGCAATTAAAGTAGATATTAATAAGGTTATAAGCAACGGAACAGTTCGTCCGGAACTCCGCAACCAAGTTGATTCTGTTCTTACCTTTACATTACCCGAAGGAAAGCGCTATCTCAACAAACCAGAAATGATGGTTATGGATATGTTGGCGCACTTCAATTGGGATAGACCTATATACTTTGTCTCACCAGCATCGGATGTTGATCTTGGTTTACAACAGTATATGCAGCTCGATGGGTTTGCCTATAGGTTAGTGCCTATTCGTACACCTTCATCCGAATTCATGATGGTTGGCCGTGTAGATACCGACACACTCTACAACAACATGATGAATAAGTTTTCGTGGGGTGGCCTTGGTAATCCGGAAACATACATCGATTACAATAATGTTCGCACAGTTAGTGTTGTTCGTCTAAGAAAGAACTTCAGTCGACTTGCAGATGCTCTTTCGGCTCAAGGAAGATACGACTCAGCAAAAGCAGTTATGACCAAGTGTTTAGAGATAACACCAACAAGCCAAATACCTTACGACATCTTTACCCTCGATAATATTCGAAGCTTATATCGCGCAAAGGCAACAGAAAAAGCAAATAGTATTATTGAGGAGTATTCGAAAATTTCGGCGGACAACCTTGTCTACATGATGGGGCTACCTCCTAAGTTTAAAAACGCTTATGATTACCAGATTCAGGTTAATTATCACGTTTATACCGAAATGGCTCGAATGGCCAGAGAAAACGGCCAAATCGAGTTGGCTGATAAGCTGGAAAAAGATTTTCAAAGTAGGTTTTCAAACTATATGCAATAAAAAAAAGTCGGCTTAGGCCGACTTTTTTTTATTTTTATCTGTTTGTACTGGAATTAGTTTAAATTTGGTAGTAAATTTGATGAAGAAATTTTTGCAAAGAACATCATTATGGAAAAGACTCTACTCCGGATTGTAATTCCATGGGACTTTACTCCAGTTGCAGAGAATGCACTGAAGTATGCCATTGCTACCTGTAAATCTAGAGAAAACTATCGCATCGACCTCGTTCACGTAGTTTCCTCGGGGGGAATTTTCGCAAAGGATAAACTTTCAAAAAAAGAGGCAGAAGAGGAGTTGAATACAGATATATCCCGTATTGCACATGAATACGGCATTACTGTATATGGCAAATCGCTTGAAGGATCCATATTTAACACTATTGCCGAATATGCCGACGAATCTCGTGCCGATTTTGTTATCATGGGGACCCATGGAATAAAAGGTGTTCAAAAACTTACAGGAAGCAGGGCACTCAAGGTTATAGCTGGATCGAACGTTCCATTTATTGTAGTCCAGGACGAGCCACCCGCCAACAGGAATAAGGTTTTTGAACATATGGTCGTACCTATTGACTTTCGTCCTGAAAGCAAAGAGTTAATTATTAAGGCTGTAAAAACGGCTCTTCACTTCAATTCTACGATCCACATCTTTAAGCAAAACGCCAACGATCAGGGTGTATTGAAGAAGATCAACTCAAATATGCTTTTTGCAAAAAATCAGTTGGAAGAGTATAAAATTCCATTTGAACAGCATTTTGCAAAGAAAACAAGTGGTTTTGGTAACGATATTGTGAAGTTAGCTGAAGATATTTCTGCCGATTTAATTTTGGTAATGACCACCAAAAATATCGACATCAGCGATTATATATTGGGAGCACAAGAGCAGTTCATTATTGCGAACGATGCCAAACTTGCTGTTTTGTGTTTCAATCCTAGCATGGTTCAGTAACAATCATTATAAACAAAGGGCATTACCTCGGTAATGCCCTTTGTTTATTCCAATCGCTTTAGCTGAGCCTCAAACTCCGCCTGAATCTCCTTTAGGCGATCAACCGTACAGTTCGTTTCAAAAACTCTGATAGCGTCAACGATCCCGAGTTTCCTGTGAAATACAGCCAACGCTGCATCGAAGTTGCTGTTCGGCATGTTATTTTTTACTATCCGCGAAAGTTTTACAAAAACATCCATCGTCAACTCTTGCGAAACTTCAACGTAACGTTCAAACTTCTCATCCATATCCTGGTATACTCCCTTTGTCAACTCCTCAAGGCAGAAATACTTATAAATGGTAATAGTTGCAGCCTCAGAAATCTTTCGATACTTTCTAAACGAAATGCCTTCGTCAATATAGTGGCGAATCAATTCGGGAATAAGGGTGAAGTTCTTGAGATACTTAATCCGTATCCCGTGGTAAACGTCCGAATAAATAGTAATTTGACATGGAGTCGCATCAAAGCACTGGTTGAAGCGGTGACGAATAGTCTCACTTTTACGAAGTAAAGTCTCTTGACTTACCTTTTCCTTCGTAATAAAGAAAAGAGTTCTAGGTTTTTCCGAATCGGCCTCAAATTGGCTGTGATAGCCGGGGTATGGTTGGCTGTTTTCAAGCACAAGCCAATCGGAAACTTGAATACTCTCAACGTCTTCAATCTTTGTGAGAGTACCTATTGTCTCAATTACAAGTTTTGTATCCATAGCAGTAATTTTGCAAAAGATACGAGAAGTATTAATTCAAGTCAAGAAAAAGATAATAAATCACATTATTTTAAGACTTGTAGCACCTTTTGAATAACTACTGCATTAGTCGCCATATCGCTCCCTAAAGAATTTAACCTATACAACTGTGAGGGAGAGCGTTTCTCCAACGAAAACGAGTAACTTTTATCGTAGTAAAAAAGCGTCATTTCGGCTACCTTTTTGAGATCACCCGCCTCTACTGCAGATATACACACTTGCACATTATCATTGCCCAGTCGTTTGGCAATTTTCTGAACACAGCCAACAAGTTCTTCTTTCGAAAAACAGCCATACTCCCTTACCAGCCTTTCAACTCTGATTTCCTTAGAAATATTCATTAGAACAACCGGAGCCGCTCCCATCTGCTTGTAAAAAGATGTCGGAATAAAGACGGAACCAATGCTTGCACTTTCATCCTCCAACCAAATAGTGCGATTTGGATCGAGAGTTAACAACTTCTCGAAAAGCAGGTTCTCGAACATTTCTGTTGATGGTTGTGGCTCTTGGCCCAAGGCGCCGAAAGCAGAGCCTTTATGGTTGGCCAAGCCCTCAAGGTCGACAACCTGCTCTCCCAGCTCATTTAAGTGGCGCAAAACCTCGGTTTTTCCACTTCCGGTGGCACCGCTGAGCACAACCATGCGCCATGGCTTTTCAATCCAATCCAGGCAAAGTTTTCGGTAGGTTTTATACCCTCCTCGCAAAGTCGTTACATTGATGCCGGCGGTATCCAAAAGCCAGGCCATGCTTGCACTGCGCATACCACCACGCCAGCAGTGAACAATAAGATCTGCTCCTTTGCTTATTCTTCTTGCATCACTTACAAACTTATGAAGCTTCGGTCCTACATATTTCAGCCCGAGCTCCACTGCAATATCTTTTCCTTGGCGCGTGTATGTTGTTCCAACCATGGCCCGCTCCTCGTTCGAAAAAAGAGGAAGATTAATAGCGTTCGGAATATGTGCCTTTTCGAACTCTCCGGGAGAACGAACATCGACAACGACTTTTCGATTGCGCTGCTCAATAAAATCTGCTGGCGAAATTGACGTGAAACTCATTTATTAGTCTTTCAAAAATCCACCAAGAAGGCTCGACGACTCCTTCCCGGAGTTACTTCCATATGGTGCAATGGCTTGAATTAATTTACGAATAGGCATCGATTGAAGCCAGACTTTTCCGGTTCCAGAAAGCGTCGCCAAAAAAAGACCCTCGCCACCAAAAACCATGCTTTTTAAGCTACCCGCTGATTCTACTGAAAAATCTATTCCGGGTTGAAAAGCAACAACACAACCGGTATCGATTCTAATTTTTTCATTGTTAAGCTGGCGCTCAACAAGCGTCCCTCCTGCATGGACAAAGGCCAAGCCATCACCTTCAAGTTTTTGAAGAACAAAACCCTCTCCGCCAACCAAACCTGCGCCAATTTTACGATTAAAGGTCATCGTAACTTTAGTTCCCATCGCGGCACATAAAAATCCATCTTTCTGGACTATCACTTGCCCTCCATAAGAAGCTAAGTTGAAGGGAACAATAGAGCCGGGATATGGTGCAGAAAACGCAACTTTCTTTTTACCGTATCCACGATTTGTAAAGTGTGTCATGAAAAGTGATTCGCCGGTTAAAACCCGCGAACCAGCAGAAAGTAACTTTCCCATAAAACCTTGAGATGGTTCAGAGCCATCACCTAAGCGAGTTTCAAAAGTGATACCATCCTCCATATACATCATGGCTCCTGCTTCGGCAATAACAGTCTCGTTAGGATCAAGTTCAATCTCTACCAGCTGTAAATCGTTTCCAATAATACGGTAATCAATTTCGTGCGCTTTCATAAGTAAACGGATTAAAATGGATTTCTATGCTTATCGTCATCACCTCCAAGAATGCTCAAATAGCTGCTATAACGAGTTCCTCCAATATACCCCTTTTCAAAGGCCTCGAGAACGGAGCAACCCGGTTCATGAACATGAGTGCAGTTGTGAAATTTACAGTTGCCTGAAAACTTAAAAATATCTGGAAAATAGTGTGAAAGCTCTGTTGGGTTAATATCCACTAAACCAAAACCTTTAATTCCTGGGGTATCAATTATGAAACCGCCAGTTTCAAGTTCGAACATCTCATAAAATGTAGTGGTGTGCTTTCCCTTCAAATGGTAGAGAGAGATATCTCCCGTCCTCAGATCCACATTTTTATCGATACAGTTTATGAGCGTAGACTTTCCAACACCGCTATTACCGGAGAAAACAGATACTTTATCTTTTATCTTATTCTTTAAATAATCTATTCCAATGTTTTGTTTAGCAGATGTTTCAATAACTTCATAACCGGCATGCTCATAAATGTTCTTATAGTAGTCGGCCAGCTCCTTGAGTTCACCATCGAACAGGTCGATCTTGTTTAAAACAATTGAAGTAGGAATTCTATATGCTTCGCTAGAAAGCAAAAACCTATCAATAAACTCAAGTGGAGTCTTGGGAAACTCAGGAGTAACCACCAAAAAGGCTTGGTCTACATTTGCAGCGAGGATATGCGACTCCCGCGAAAGATTCGATGATTTACGAATGATGTAGTTTTTCCGTTCATGAATCGCGGTTATGGAACCAATATCGTCCTCAACAATGTAACTAACCCTATCGCCAACAGCAATGGGGTTCGTTGACTTCACCCCCTTTAACCGCAGCTTGCCACGAACATTACAGCGCAACAACTTGCCGGAACCAGTCCTAACATCATACCAACTTCCGGTACTCTTCATTACCAAGCCGTCGAAACTATCTTTCTCCATAGCTGCTTTTCCAATAATTTATCGCTTAAAAATACTCACATTAATACTTACGACTCCTGAAGGGGCTTAAAACCATAACCTAAAATTTCAGTAGCATCCAGAATTGTAATAAATGCATTCTCGTCTACCTCTTTTATATAATCAGTAAGTACCGCCAACTCTCTTCGGTTTACCACAGTGTAGATTATTTTTCGCTCCTCTCGATTATAAAGACCAATTGCAGAAATGCTGGTTGCACCCCTCTCCAAATCGAAAAGAATTTTCGTCCTAATCTCCTCATGCTTATCAGAGATAATAAGCAGGCACTTGTCCGACTTAAATCCGGCAAGCACAATATCAATAACCTTACCCGTTACAAAAATAGTAATCCAGGAATAAAGCGGAATTCGCCAATCCTTAAAGACCAAGAGCGCAAAAATGACAATAATCGAGTCAACCACAATTAGGAGTTGCCCTAGAGGCATTTTTGTATACTTCTCTAAAATCATGGCCACAATATCAGAACCGCCTGAAGTTGCCTTGGCTTTGAATACAAGGCCAAGTCCAAAACCAATTAAGATTCCACCAAATACGCTAGAGAGAAGTGGATCAACTGGTGAATCACCAATCAAGGCAACAACCGGCATACCTACGTAATCCATAAAAATGGTGCAAAGAACAAAACCTACGACTGTTTTAACTCCAAACTTTGGTCCAAGCAGTTTAATGCCAATTATTGTCAACGGAATATTTAAAATTAACCCCAATGTTCCTATTGGAAATCCACCATTTTCAGCCCCAAGTGATGGAAACATTCCCTCGGTAAGGAAGTTCACAACGATTCCAATACCATACACCCCACCGGGAACAATGTGGTGAGGAGAGATAAAAAAGTTAAACCCAGCAGAAAGGATAAAGCATCCCACAATTATTAAAGCATAGGATTTAAACCATTGCGGCGAAAAAATCTTCTCTTTGGTGATGTAACTCATTTTGTCTGTGATTATATATTTAATTCATTGAGACTTAAAAATCATTATCTAACCAGATAATTTATGTCTACAAATATTCCGTTGAAACAAGTTTATACATTCGATCTGCTCTACGAACAGGGCTGTTAACCTTTACAGAAAAAACAACGCCTTTTCCTGCTGTTGTAATCGAACCAACACCATCTCGCAACTCTTCTGCTACGCCATCAACAGCACCAGAAGTCGGGCCAATAATAACAAACTCATCACCAACAGAAAAGCTACCCGATTCAAGCAACAACTCAGCGACTCCAAGCTTAGAAAAATAGTTCACAACTCTAGCAACATACTCCTTTCGCTTTGTAGCCTTTGAGCCATACACGTTGTTCCACTCACCAATTTTTTGTCCCAGATAGTATCCATCCCAAAAGCCTCGATTGAATACAGCACTCAAACGCTCCATCCAACCATCAATCTTCTCCGGGCCATAAGTCCCATCAGCAACAGCAATTATCGCCTCGTTGTAACAAGCGCAAACAGTCTTAACATAATCAGCCGAACGAGCTCGCCCCTCAATTTTAAACACAGTTACTCCGGCAGCTATCATTTTATCTAAAAAGCCGATTGTGCATAAATCCTTCGGCGACATAATGTATTCATTATCTATGTCGAGCTGATAGCCACTCTCCTTTTCAGTAACCGTGTAGCCCTTCCGGCAGGTTTGATGACAAGCGCCACGATTCGCCGAGTTGTTGTTTTCATGAAGACTCATATAACACTTGCCCGATATTGCCATACAAAGGGCTCCATGAGCAAACATCTCTATTTTTATAGGATTTCCCGCAGGACCAACTATATTTTGAAGCGAAATCTGCCTTGAAATCTCCGCAACTTGATTCATGTTGAGTTCTCTGGCAAGAACAACCACATCGGCCCAAGCAGAGTAAAACTTAAGCGATTCTGAGTTGCTTATGCTCAGCTGGGTAGAGATGTGAACTTCAACACCCTTTGAACGAGCATATGCAATTGCCGCTTGGTCGCTTGCAATTACTGCTGTTACTTGTGCATCGGACGCAGCATCAATAACCTGCCTAAGCAGATGCAGCTCAGGTTCGTAAACAATCGTATTTACAGTTAAGTATGACGATATTCCGTGTGCCTTACAAATATCAACTATTTCAGGCAACTCTTCAATGGTAAAGTTATTAGCAGAGCGCGACCGCATGTTAAGCACATCAACACCAAAATAAACTGCATTGGCACCACCTTGAATGGCAGCGTATAAACTCTCTCGGCTTCCAACAGGAGCCATTAATTCAATTTCACTTCTTTGAAATAACATGTCCATAATTTTACAAGGCAAAATTACTCATTTAAAGATATTTTCATTACTGTTTCATTACGATGTTCCCAAACGGGAAAACTAACGCGGTATCGAGTGGTATGTTTATCCGACACAATAATAAAACGGTGATATGATACAGGGTTGAATCGTAACAATAAAATGATAGACAAAAAAAGGGGCTAGCGCCCCATTTTAATTTTTATGCATTATTTGAATTGACTCTTCAACTATTTGTTTGTATGGAATTTCCTGCATGCACTTAAAGTGTTTCTTTGGACACTTCTGAAAACCTATTTTAGAACAAGGCCTGCACGATAAGTTGTTTACTTCAAATATTTTACTTCTCACTCCAGGCAAGTAGGGATACATGCCCAGTAAAGGAGTTGTGTTTCCCCAAAGAGAAAAGATTGTGCGTTTATATGCCGAAGCAATGTGCATCATACCCGTATCGGAGGAGATTACCAACTTAGCTTTTTTAATCACAGCAGCACTTTCGAGTAGCGATAACTTGCCACAGGCATTAAACACGTGCAACCCACTTTTTTTTGCCACAAAATTTCCAACTTCACTCTCATCTGGTCCCCCCAAAATAATAATTGGGGTTATTAACTTCTTTGAGATTTCAATTACTCGCTCTACCGGAATTCGTTTCGTAAAGTGCTTTGCCCCAACAACCATAACAACGTAGGGCTCTTGAAAAATCTGTGGTAATTTTTCTTTTGGAAAAACATCCTGCTCCGGAAGAAAAAAATCAAGCCCCTCTTGATCGTTAGTTACACCGAGCTTCTTAACCGTAGTAAAATAGCGATCAACAATATGAATGTTGGGCATAACGTTCCACTTAAACTTAACCAGCAACCATTTTGCAAAGTTCAGTTTAGGAAAACTATAAGCCTTTGCCCCTAACAGCCTACACTTAATGATGAGAGAACGAAGATTATGGTGAAGATCAATAACATAATCGAACTTCTCGGTTTTAAGGGTTTTTATTAATTCCGAAAGAGTTCCGTCAAGGGTGTGAATCTTGTCGATATATGGATTGTAGCGAATTACATCGTAAAAACTCTTTTTCGTTACAAAGTGTATTTCAGCGTCAGGGTGTTGTCTTTTAATTGCGCGCACAACAGGTGTCGTTAGCACTATATCGCCTATAGAACTAAAGCGGATTATTAAAAACTTGGCCATAAATGAATTACTTAGGAAGTCGGCTAAAAAAGAGAGTTAAAGCGAGCCACATCTCTTTGCTTTCAGGTTTGCTTGCCCAGAATGTAGATGCGCCATGTGTGCCTCGAAACTTTCCGGGGTCAGCAACAACAAGATTATTTTGTGGAACATTCGCAACTAATGTTTTAATTTCAGGAATCTCATACTTAGATCCACAAACAAAAACAGGCTTCTTTGGAAGATTCAGTCGCTTTTTAACGTACGAAGTATCACTGAAATATTCGCCGGGAGAACAAGCAATTACTCCACCAACTTTTACCGACTCGGAGGCAACAATGAGTGAAAGAGAGGCACTATAGCTGGAGCCAAATAAAATAACAGGCTTTTGCACCATCGCTCTAGCGTAATCAATTGAAGCAAGAATATCGTGAAGTGCATCAAGATAAGTTACCGAAATCTGCAACTTAGCAGCTCTTTCTGCAGTCTCATTCTTTATAAAATTCACCTCGTTGCCAGAGCGAAGATCTACCGCCAAACAACTATAACCTAAATTAATAAGCTTAGGTGCAATTTCGGTGTACTCACCCCTGCTATATCCTGCTTGATGCAGCAAGATAATAAATGGAGAGTTGGGTTTGCCGAGATAAAGATCGGCAGTTACTTGAAGGCCATCGGCAGTTTTGTAGGTTACCTTTTGCTGTCCGTTAACGGAGAAAAAGGTAGTACAAAGCAAAACTGCAACGAGGAAACCTTTCATTGGCTAGACTTTTACAACCTTATCGCCACAAATAGTAACACGATTATCGCGCACTTCAACGTATCCAGATTCAACGTCAAAAATCAAATAATCGTCCCTCTGTAAGGTAATCTTTACAACACCGCTCTCAAGTGAAGAGATAAGCGGAGCATGGTTGTCGAGTACCGAGAAAGAACCCTTCTTTCCCGGTAAACGAACCATTGTACATTCCCCAGAATAGAAAACCTTCTCGGGTGATATTAGTTCTACAAACATGGTAATACAGTATTAACCACGTAATTTTTTTCCTTTTTCAATAGCCTCTTCAATTGTACCAACGAAGGCGAAAGCATTTTCTGGAAGATCGTCAACCTCTCCGTCCATAATCATGTTAAATCCGCGAATTGTATCTTCAATGGAAACAAGACACCCCTTAATACCCGAGTATGCTTCGGCAACGTGGAATGGTTGAGAGAGGAAACGCTGAACCCGTCGAGCACGCTGAACAACCAACTTATCGTCGTCAGAAAGTTCTTCCATACCAAGAATTGCAATAATATCTTGTAACTCTTTGTATCGTTGTAGCAAACGTTTTACGCGCTGAGCGGTTTCGTAGTGCAACTCACCAACAATTTCAGGAGAAAGAATGCGTGAAGTAGAATCTAGTGGGTCAACCGCAGGGTATATACCTTGTTCAGAAATCTTTCTGTTCAATACGGTTGTTGCATCCAAGTGGCTAAATGTAGTCGATGGAGCCGGGTCGGTAAGGTCATCCGCAGGAACGTAAACAGCTTGTACCGAAGTGATAGATCCGTTTGTTGTAGAGGTAATACGCTCTTGCATTGTTCCCATTTCAGTTGCCAAAGTTGGTTGGTAACCTACCGCCGATGGCATACGTCCAAGAAGCGCAGATACTTCTGAACCAGCCTGTGTGAAACGGAAAATATTATCAATAAAGAAGAGAATATCCTTACCACCACTAGTTCCGTCACCATCACGATACGATTCTGCAACGGTCAAACCGGACAATGCTACAGTTGCACGTGCTCCGGGTGGCTCGTTCATTTGTCCGAACACTAAAGTTGCTTGCGATTTAGCAAGTTCGCTATGATCAATCTTCGAAAGATCCCAGCTTCCCTCCTCCATGCTCTTCTTAAACTCTTCTCCATATCGAATAACGCCAGACTCGATCATTTCACGAAGTAAGTCGTTACCTTCACGGGTACGTTCTCCTACTCCGGCAAATACAGAGATACCGGCATGCTTCTTAGCAATATTATTGATGAGCTCCATAATGAGCACCGTCTTACCAACTCCTGCACCGCCAAAAAGACCAATTTTTCCACCCTTTGGATAGGGCTCAAGAAGGTCAATAACCTTAATACCGGTGTAGAGGATTTCGTTTTTAGTGGAAAGGTCCTTGTAGAGAGGCGGCTCACGGTGGATTGGGTAGGAGGTTTTTTTGTTCAGATCACCAATACCATCAATCGGATCACCAATTACATTTAAAAGTCGACCTTTTACTTGTTCACCAACAGGCATACTAATAGACGAACCCATGGCAACCGCTTCCAGTCCGCGCTTCAATCCGTCAGTAGAATCCATAGCGATGGTACGAATAGTATTCTCACCAAGGTGCTGCTGGCATTCCACGATAAGGATCTTACCGTCGTCGCGCTTAATCTCTAGTGCCTCATGAATATTTGGTAATTCATTGGCTCCGTGTGTGAAGGTTATATCTACCACAGGTCCAATTACCTGGGAAACCTTTCCAACTTTTTTCTCCATACTTAATAATTCAAAATGGAAATAAATCCGTCACAGCAAAGGTAAAATAAAATAGCAACTGATAATTCGAAATAATCTAAAATTAACTATTTCTGCTCATCATTTTTCTGGCCAAACTCTCGATTTCAACAAGCCGCTCTTGGGGTTGGTTAATCCTTCGTAAATGATCAAACGAGAGAGAATAGTAATGTTCGATCATCTCCTCAGTAGCACCCCTAACATCGAGCTCGTTATACAAAGAAAGTACACCCTGAATTTTTCGCTCTGCCATAGACGCATCCAGATTAAGGAAACCCTTCAACATATCGAGTTGGTTTCCCTTAGCGCGCTTTAGAGCGGTTATAAGCAAAAATGTTTTTTTATTAGAAACAATATCTCCCCCTATCTTTTTTCCAAACGTTGAAAAATCGCCAAAGGAGTCTAAAAGATCATCTTGAAGTTGAAAAGCAATACCGAGGTTTCTTGCAAACTGCTCCATGTTGACCTGATCGGACTTTGAAGCACCGCCGCAAATTGCACCAATTTGGGCGCATCCCGAAAGCAATGCAGCCGTTTTCATCTCAACCATTCTCAAATATTCCGATTCGGTTACATAGTTCGTTGTTTCAAAGTTCATATCCATCTGCTGTCCTTGGCAAACTTCGAGAGCAACTTTATTGAAAACCGCCAAAATATCTGCTAAATAATCCCTATTTGAGTTCTGCAACTTTTCATAAGCAATGACCATGAGTGCATCGCCCGAAAGAATTGCAACATTAGAATTCCATTTCTTATGAACAGTCTCAATACTCCTTCGAACGTTGGCATTATCCATGATGTCATCATGAATAAGGGTGAAGTTATGAAACAGCTCAAGGGCAATTGCCGGATCAATAGCCTGTTGTATGTTGTCGTTAAATATATTACACGACATCAGAGTAACTATTGGCCTAATTCGCTTACCACCAGCCGATAGAAAGTAACGCAACGGGGCAAAAAGTTCGTTAGGCTCTCGATTCAAATCGACTTCGAGAATACCCTTTTCGGACATTAATTGTAATTCCTCAATTGAATACATCCTATTCGGAAATTAATTAGTAAAACAGAACCCGGATAAACGCTCTAGAAAAAAAGCGCCGTTTAGGCGCTTTTTCTATTTCGCTTTCTGAGCCTCTGCCCCAGTAGTGATTTCTAAAATTTCATTTGTAATGGCAGCCTGCCGCGCCTTGTTGTATTGAAGGCTGAGAAGTCGTATCAACTCCGAAGCATTCTCAGTTGCAACGTGCATAGCTGTTGTTCTTGCCCCTTGCTCTGCAGCAACTGAATCCAACAAAGCAGTATACATCTTTGTTTTAAGTGCTTGTGGCAATATTTCCTCTATCAACTGGGGAGTAGATGGTTCAAGAATATAACCGGGGTTATACTTCTTATCCTTCTCCTCAACTTTTGTAAACGGAAGAAGCTGCTCGCGCTTAGGCCGTTGAACACCCGCATTGATAAACTGATTATAAATGATTTCGACACGCTGAGTTTGATCACTTACAAACGTATGCATCAAACCTGAGGTTAGAGCCGCGAGAGCTTCAAAATTTGGCTTGTCGACCAAACTCTTATAAGGACCGGAAGCATTAAACCCACGCTTTACGAAATATTCATATCCTCGTTTACCAAAAACGAAAAGGTGGAAAGAAACCTCCGGATACTTCTCGCGATATTCTGCCATGGTAGCCTCGGCCAACTTAAGAACATTACTATTAAATGTGCCACACAAACTTCCGTTTGCTGTATACACAACAAGAGTAACGTTCTTTGGGGTAGAAACTTTTGCCAAAGAAAGTTGTGAAAACACTTCGGAATCAACAGTTAAGTTGCTTACCATTCCACTAAGTTTAGAGCTATAAGGTCTAATCCGGAAAATAGCATCCTGAGCCTTTTTTAATTTGGCTGCAGAAACCATTTTCATGGCACTGGTAATCTTTCTTGTTGATGTAACCGAAGTAATTCGATTTCTTAACTCCTTAAGAGAGGCCATTTATAATCGCTTTTATTTAACAAAACGTTGAGCCACATCAGATGCAATTTCACCAAGCTTTGCCGAAATCTCATCATTGATAATCCCCTTTTGGAGTTTATCCATAATTTCGTCAGCATACTTAGCACGAAGTATTTCAAAGAAGGCACGTTCAAAATCCTTTACCTTAGTAACAGGTACCTCGCTTAGCAATCCTTGAGTTCCGCAATACAAAATTGCAATTTGCTCTGCAACGGTCATTGGAGAGTGAAGTCCTTGCTTCAATAACTCTACGTTCTTTGCTCCCTTATTGAGAACAGACATAGTGTATGCATCAAGGTCACTACCAAACTTCGAAAATGCTTCAAGTTCACGATATTGCGCTTGGTCGATTTTTAATGGACCGGCAATTTTCTTCATTGCTTTCAGCTGAGCGTTACCTCCTACACGCGAAACAGAGATACCTACGTTGATCGCGGGACGAATACCTGCGTTAAACAGGTTCGACTCCAAGAATATCTGTCCGTCGGTAATAGAAATTACGTTCGTCGGAATGTATGCAGAAACGTCACCCGCTTGGGTTTCAATTACTGGAAGTGCAGTTAGTGAACCACCACCTTTAACCATATGTCTAATTGACTCTGGTAAATCATTCATCTGGCGAGCAATAACGTCAGAGTTAATGATTTTCGCAGCACGTTCTAGCAAACGGCTGTGAAGGTAGAAGATATCACCAGGATAAGCCTCACGTCCGGGTGGACGACGAAGTAGCAAAGACACTTCGCGATAAGCTACAGCCTGTTTCGATAAATCGTCATAAATGATAAGAGCAGGACGACCGGTATCTCTAAAGAACTCGCCAATAGCAGCACCTGCGAACGGAGCATAGAACTGAAGTGCAGCTGGATCTGAAGCAGGAGCCGCAACAATAGTTGTGTAGGCCAGTGCGCCGTGCTCCTCAAGTGTTTTTGCAATATTAACAACGGTACTGTTTTTCTGACCAATAGCCACATAAATACAGTAAACCGGTTCACCTTTTTCGAAATACTGACGTTGGTTAATAATTGCATCCACGGCAATGGTGGTTTTACCAGTTTGCCTATCCCCAATTATCAACTCACGTTGGCCGCGTCCAATAGGAAACATGGCGTCAATAGCCATCAATCCCGTTTGAAGTGGTTCGTTTACAGGTTGGCGGAAAATAACCCCAGGAGCTTTACGCTCTAGCGGCATCTCATAAAGGTCACCTCCGATAGGACCTTTCCCATCGAGTGGCTCGCCCAGCGTATTTATAACGCGACCAAGAAGACCTTCTCCCACTTTAATAGAGGCAATGCGGCCGGTACCTTTAGCTGTATATCCTTCTTTGATTTTCTCAGAAGAACCTAAAACTACCACACCTACGTTATCCTCTTCGAGGTTGAGCACAATCCCGAGAATGCCACTCTCGAACTCAATCAACTCGTTAGAACGAACATTGGATAAGCCATAAAGGCGAGCAATACCATCACCCACCTGAAGAACCCGTCCAACTTCTTCAAAATGATCCCCTCCGCTTACGCCGGATAGTTCCATTTTAAGAATTTCAGCAATTTCACCTGGCTTAATATCGGCCATAGCTGTATGATTAATTATTTAACGTCTATTGTATGACTCTTCAACTTTGGTTTTCAACCGTCGTAACTTGGAAGCCACGCTGGCATCAAGAAGGCTATCGTTGAGGAATAAGGTAAAACCGCCAATTAATTCCGGCTTCGTTTCAAAAACAAGTTCCAACTTGCCCCCAATCATTTTCTCCAAATCCTTTTGTATTTCAACCTTGAACGATTCGGTAACGTCTATAGCAGAGTTAAACTCGATTCGAGTAATTCCACTTTTCTCCCGATAGATTCGAAAGAAAGAGACCAGAATTAAACTCAAATGCATTTCTCGGCGTTTTTCGACCAAAAAGTGCAAAAATCGAAGCGATACATCGGAACACTTCCCTGAGAACAACTTCGTAAGAATTTCCTTCTTTTTTGAAGGGAAAACTACTGGTGACTCCATAAGGGTAGCGAATTCGGTAGAGGTGGAAAGGATCCCACTTATCAAATTCATATCCGAATAAACTGCTGGTACGGCATTAGATGCTTCCGCAAAATCGTAGAGAGCGTTGGCGTACTTTATGTGCAGGCGTCCTTGGTTCATTACCTATTAGCTTAACTTAACGTTGTTCAACAACTCTTGAATCAACCTGTCTTGCTCTTTTGAATCGGCCAATTCGCGCTTCAAAATTTCTTGAGCAATGTCAACAGAAAGAAGAGCTGCTTGCTTTTTAAGGTCATCCAAAGCCCTATTTTTTTCTTGCTGGATTTGAATCTTTGCTTGTTCCATGAGGCGTTTTGTCTCCTCTTGGGCCATTGTTCTCGATTCAGCCAAAATAGTTTCCCTCAAGCTTCGGGCTTCTTTAAGAATTTCTTCTTGCTGAGCTCTCGCCTTGTTCAAAATCTCGGAACCATCCTTCTGCAAGCGGTAAAATTCATCCTGAGCTTTATGGGCTGTTACTAAGGACTCCCTGATATATTCCTCTCTTTTCTTGAGCATGCTAAGAATAACAGGCCAAGCGTACTTTCCTAAAATGAAAAGCAAGAAGGAGAAGGAAAGAACCATCCAAAATATTAAACCAACTTCGGGGATTAACAGTTCCATCTTGTTTAGTTTAGAATTAGAGACCTAATGCCAAGAATGAGATAATAAGAGCAAAGAATGCAACACCTTCAACAAGAGCAGCAGCAAGAATCATGTTTGAGCGGATGTCTCCAATCGCTTCTGGTTGACGAGCAATAGACTCAAGTGCAGATGCACCAATGCGACCAATACCTACACCAGCACCAAGAGCAGCTAAACCTGCACCAAGAGCAGCACCTAATTTTGCAATTCCGGCACCAGCAGCTGCCGCTTGAAGAATAATACCTAAAGTAACCATAATTACATGTTTTTATGTTAGATTATCTAGTGAGCAGCGTGTTGTTGTTCATGATGACTCTCAACTTTTGCCATTCCAAAATAAACAGCCGAAAGCAGAGTGAAAACATACGCTTGAATAAACGAAACTAGCAACTCAAGCAGAGCCCAAAATATTGTAAAAAACATTGTAAGCACCGATGCACCAAAACCGGCTGCAGGGGCCATTGCTCCAAAAATAAATATTAAACTAAAGAAAACAGTAGCAACCATGTGTCCTGCCAAAATGTTTGCAAAAAGCCGGACCATAAGAACAAATGGCTTTGTAAATACACCCATCACTTCAGTTATAGGAACAATAGGAAGGGGAAATTTCAACCACCAAGGAATTTCTGGATTATTGAAAATTTCGACCCAGTAGTGCTTGTTGGTGCTAAATGTTGTGATTGCAAAGGTAAACAACGCCAACACCAAGGTAATGGCAATATTACCGGTAAGGTTTGCCCCTCCCGGAAAAACGGGAACTAAACCTAATAAGTTGGATATCCAGATAAAGAAAAAGACAGTCAAAAGATAGGGCATGAATCGCTCGTAGCGCTTTACACCAATTGCAGGAATAGCAACATCATCCCTTACAAACAAAATTATTGGCTCAAGCGCATTTTGAATACCGGTTGGTTCCTTCAGCGTATTTTTCTTGGCCTTCTTGGCAATATATATGAACAGAATAATATTAATCAAAACAGTAATTAAAAGAGTCAAGACTAATTTGGTTATGGAAAAGTCAAGCGGTCGAACTTCGCTAATTGTGCCTTTGGCATCAACCACTTCCTCTACAATCTTCCCCTTGTATGGTCCTACGTGTGTAATGAAAAAACCATTATGCTTCCCTTCGTGCAGTTTGCTCGAAAGAAAAACAGACAATCCCGATTGGTTTGAATACAAAATTACAGGCAAAGGAATACTGATTTCGGTATGCATAAAAGTGGTTATGTGCCACGAATACGCATCGCCAACGTGTTCCATTATGAACTCTTTTGGCTGAAACGCTTTGGTAGAATCGCCCGCAGATTCACTTGTGTATCCTAGGTGGGCAATACCCACAAACGCCAGAATACCAATAACTTTTCTTATATAACCCACAACAAAAGTTTTTCGAAATTTAGTTATTTTTCTGATTGGGTGTTCTTGTTTTATGTAGTAAACACGAAATATCGAACACCAAAAACACAAAATACATGATTAACAGACCTATAAGAAAAACGGCTGCTTTTTCACGAATCACCACGACATAAAAAACAACAAACATTAAAAAGAAAAACAATTTTGCTGTTGTTAAAAACAGAAAACGATTAAGGAATGCTTGTGGTCTCAAATCTTTGGCGGCAGTCAAATATTTTTGCCCGAAAATAGAGTAGAGAGCAAACACTAAAAGCAATATTGGGAATGCGGTAAGATAGTATTGAGGTATAGCAAATCGGAACAAACCGAAGGCAATAACTCCAACCAGTGCAGAAAAAAGCACCGGTGTAACCATATCTTTTTGCCAAAATGAATTCATACGGTAGTGCTTGTTGGTTGCGCAAAAATATGTTCTGTGCCCTCAAGAAAACGAGGATAAAAGAAATTACCCCCATTTATTGAAAACATACAAAGAAAACGATATTTTGGTTTTCCTTATCAGAAAAACAGGGAATAGTTTAAAAAAATTAAGGAGCGCGACGCTCCTTAACAAATATCAAACAATTCGAAAAACACTTACTCCTGTTCTCTTCTAGTAAAATCGCCACTAACGGAAACAGTTCCGGTTGCTTCAGAATCGGCCATGTTGCAATAACCCGTAAAGCGAGCTCCTGGTTCAACAGAGAAACGGCTTGTAGAAATATCTCCGGTAACTCGACTTGACGATTTAAGTGCAATTAGTTCCGAAACAGTAATTTTTCCATCTACAACACCAGAAATATCAGCGTTTTTGCAATTGATTTCACCCTTAATTCTTCCGGTTTCTCCAATCACAATCTTACCACGAGTAGTAATGTTCCCGGTATGCACACCATCAATACGTATATCACCGTTTGATGTTATATCTCCTGTAATCTCAGTGCCGCCACCAATTAAGTTGATGTTTGCAGAAATTGCTTCTGATTCGTTGTATTTGGCCATGATGCTTAGTTTAAAAATCTATTACTGCCCACAAATATAAAAATTTGATTCACTTTACGGAATAATAATGATTGATTTTGCAAAATCGTTATCACGTTTATCCACGAGCACTATTTACGCAGAAAAACAAAAATTGGTTACCACTAATCTCTCTCCTTTTGCTCTTCGTCATCAAAAAAACCTTGTTCACCGGTCCAATCTTCTTGGTTATCATCTTCATCAGGGTATTCCCTGTTCCAAATATTTTTAGGTAGTCTTGGTCCTCTGTTTTGGAGTACAATAGCCAGAAAAAATCCAGTAACGCCTCCAAATATATGGCTTTCAAAAGAAATTTCTTTAAGCGAAGGAAGCAGTCCCCAAACAAGTCCGCCATACTGTATAACGACAACAAGAGAAACGGCTAACAGCTGAATATTTTGTCGCACAATCCCACTAAAAAAAAGAAAAGCGGCAAGCCCATACACAAGTCCAGATGCTCCAATATGAAAAGACTCTCTTCCCAGCGCCCAGGTTAAACTGCCTCCAACTACCCAACAAATAAAGAGCACCAAGATCCCCAAATCTCTATAAAAATAGAAAACCCCCGTCGCTAATACGAAAAAGGAAATCAAATTAGAAATTAAGTGAGACCAATCGGAATGTAAGAATGGAGCTAGTAGTATTCCAACTAATCCAGATTTTTGCCTTGGATATATTCCAAGTTTATACCCTTCGAAGTATTCGAAATACTGGAGGAGAAAGACCACTAAAATTACGATAACAATCGTGAGAGGAATAACCGCAGATAAAACAAGTCGCTTTGTCTCAATATTTTTCATACTAATCCGCCTTTCTACTGCCGTCAATAAAAATACGCTTAACCGAATGCGCCTCTTTTATCTCTTCAAAAAAGGAGTTAATGAAGTTGGTTGTTTCTTTTGTACCTCGATTGGTAACTCTTGGCAAAACAGATTGCTCTTGAAGAATATTAATCTCTTCCCGTCTGAATATAGCCAAAACGGAATCTATCTCCATATATTTTCGAGTAAACCCACGATAAAGCCTATCGGTTACTTTATTAATTCCTAACATCGGTTGGGGCTGGGCATATTTAGCATTAACTAACCCCGAAAAATCAAAATCAAAGGTTACCGGGATAAACGGATAAATTGGATTCCCGACATAGAGATCAATATTGTGTCGATTTGGTACAGACCAGTCTGTATTTCCGATAAAATATTGAAATATAGCCAATAGAGTCATTTGGTAACGATCCACAACTTCTTGATGCAAGTTTTTAGTCTCAACGAATGAAACACAGTTGCGGCGCTCAAACTCTTCACGTGTTTCGATAAAAAAACCATACCGGCTAATTGGCTTCCTACGACCAGAACTATCAATGTAGGTTACTTTAGCCAACCGAACTTTGTAAGAATAGTCGGTTAGCCGATTATAAACCCGATAGGCTAAATATTCATTTATTATGTTTTGCTCATATTCTAAACGCTCTCTGCAATGGGTTACAAGCTTAATTTTATCCTGCCCCTCAAAAACAGTGCCCACGACCGATTTCTTCTTAAAGTTCACTTTCAATGGAGGAAAAGTGCAGTTGCTTGCCTGTCTACGAAAATTCCCTCGTTGACGAATTTTAATATCCATATAGAGAGGAATAGAATCGCGTGTAAAGTAGAATAGTTTACCTTGACTGTATTCCGGTTCATCCAACCGATGTTCAAGCAGTCGTTTGAAATCGGCAATAATCATGATGTTTATAATAGAATCGGAACGAAAAAGCGGCGAAGACGATTTTCGACAGGAATTAAGGGGGATATAAGATCGCATGACAACCCCTCCATCCTGAGCATCAACTAATATGCTGCACAATAGAGTTATTGAAAGTATGAAGGAGGCTAGAAAATATCTCATCTAATTTTTATCCATACTTAAAATTAAAACCCTCTCGCCACTTCCCAATGCACGATAAAACCTATTGCCTTCAATGTATAACGCTTGCATTGAAAATCGCGGAGAAATAAATGATACATTTATAGGAATAGCGGTATTGCCTGTCAATGGTAGAATTTCATCAACTTCTGTGTGGCCAAAAACCTGTATGTCTACTTTATATGCTTTATTGATTTCTAGAATGTCACCAGCTTCCAGCTTCTTAGAAAATACAGTCTCTTGCATGTAACCTCTATACCAAAACGGGCCATTTTCTCCAAGAAGAGTTGAAACGCGATCAATATCCTGCGACTCCAATTCCTCTCTAAATAGATACTTCTTCATCAGCGAATTAATATCGCTAATTCTAAAATTATATTTTACAACAAACGGTGAAATTCCTGCATGAGAGAATAGTATATTTCCAATACGAATAGCAGTATGCTGTTGTCGAATCCATTTTCCTAAAACAGACTCACTTCCAAATAAATCCTTATAAGCAATCTCATTTTTTGAAGTAAGAAGCAAATAGTTATTGTTTAAATACCTGTTGTCGCCCTCCAACTCCATTATATCATGGTTTCCAAGTGTCCAAAAAACATTTCCATCGCTATCTTCTGCCTGATTTTGCAACTTGTAGATAAGCCACAATGTTTCGGTTACTTTTGCTCCTCTATCAAAAATATCACCAATAAACACAAGCGTTCCATCTCCAAAAGTCCAATTAGAATTTTGGTCGATAACCCCGTTATTCATCAGAAGAACACAAAGAGAATCATATTCGCCATGGACATCGCCAACTGCTAAAATTTTTGAATAACCCTTAACCTCATTACGATGGTTACGCGATTGCTTAAAATAGATCGGAATCTCACCTATAAACTTGTTAACAAAAAGTGTTGTAACACCTTTCTTCAACTTAAATGACTCCGACTCTCGGCTAAATTTTTGTGAAAGACTATCGAACTTTAAGTAATCAACACTATAGTAATTTAATGAGTTAGAAAAAAGGTGAGGCCCATCCCGAAAACTCGCTTTAAATGGAATGTATTTAGATTCTGTTGCCAATCGAATTAAGACAGAGGCATCTACTTCGCTATACTTTTCGGCATAATCCAACGCCGAGATGTTAGTAATATTCTTTATCTCTGTATTAGCACCGTTATCAAGAAGCAACTTTACATAGGATATACGACCATAACGGGCAGCATACATCAATGCCGTGTTGCGCCTAGAGTTTAACGCGTTAACATTTGCGCCGATAGTTAGAAGGTATTCACCAATATTTGTTTTTCCTTTTATAGCACAATACATTAATGCATTTAAATCATTGAATAGATGTTCTATAGATGCACCTTTTTTTATTATAAGTTTAACCGCATCCAGATTATCCTCCTGAATTGCATAGAATAATATAGGCTCATTTGTAACGCCAATGCTACTATTAACATTGCTACTATTGACTAAGCTATCTAGAGCACCTAGTTGATTGGTATGTACTAATTCAATCAACAAGCTATCATTTACCTGCTGCGCCTTTGTACAAAAGGAAGCAAGTAAAAGAAAAACAAGCCAACTAGTGGTTTTTATCAACATACTTTACAGTTTCAAAAAGATTGGCGTAAAATAGACCATAAAAGGTAGAAACCCAAACGCGAGAGTTAACATCTACATAAACATTTAAAACTCTGTCGCTTGACAATCCTTCACGAGTTCCTATTTTGATCCATTTTCCCTTTCTAAAATAAGACAAACCGAACTTGCTCTTTTCTCTTAATCCACCACCACACCATACCCCGCCCAGCTTATCGCCAAAGAGACAATCTACAGAGTATTTAGCAATTTCAGGATAGTAATAGCTGCTAAACTTACCGTTGTTGAGCATCGTAACACCACCGCTTTTACTGTCGTAGTAGCCACCAAACCACATCCGACCAAAAAAATCCTCCGTAATTGCACCAACAGTATTTTCAGCAAGGCCATCTTCCATTGTGAATGTTCGCCAACGAATTCCATCGAAAACGCTCACACCATCGTTGTTGAACTTACCACCGGCCCAAACGTAGCCGCGACTATCTTCCCGTAGAATTGAAATGCTACTTACAACTGAAGCATCTTCAAATGAAATAAAATCGCCCTTGTCGAAAAGGCAAATGCCAGACTCTGTTCCCACCCATATTCGACTTGATTTATCGGCAATTATATCATTAACCTTATTATCGGGCAGGCCATCGCTCGTGGTAAAAAGACCCCATGAGGTATCCTTTTGATAATACAAACCTCCATATGTTGCAATCCAAACTTGTCCGGGAAAAGGCTCTGCAAATTTTTTAACAATAGGGTTATCCTTCGATTGCGTCAAAAAAGAGATGCTCCACTGATTCTTTGAATATTTTGCAATTACAGCGGTGTTGGGCTTAGTGTTTGAATAGCCTCCGGCCCATACCGTTCCATCCGAAGCCACAAAGATTTGTTCATAAGATGCGCTCGGAAGACCGTCGTCAACTGTAAAGATTTTTGAAAAAGTGATGCCAGAATATCCAACTGTTCCTGTACCATAGCCATCACCAAGTGCAAACCAGGTGGAAGAGTCTTTAGTTTCAGCAAAACAAAACGCCACAAAGTTATTTGTCGCATGCTGCGTGAATATGTTCTGACACAGGCCCGACAATCGAAATAGCTGAAGTAATGCTAACAATAAAAAAAAGCGCATACCCTACAATCTTAACCCTATTACCATAATGTCATCAATCTGTTCATTAGTTCCCTTCCAATCCAACAGTATATCCTCAAGCAGTGCCGGTTGATCATGTATTGGAGAGTTGCAAATGTCCTGCAGCGCGTTGATAAAGTTACCCCTCATAAATTTCTTCCTATTTACGCCACCAAATTGGTCAATAAATCCATCGGAAAAAAGATATATAGTATCGCCCGGAAAAAGTTGAACCTTATGGTTCGTAAATGTACGATTGAGTTTTTTTAACGAAATTCCAATTGAACAGGAATCGGGTTTTATCTCATACGATACGCCATTTCGAATATAAACGATTGGCGCCAGTGCACCGCTATACTCTAATATTCCGCTAACAGTATCGTAACTACAGAAGGCTATATCCATTCCATCTTTTAAAACAATATCCTCTTCATCTTTTCGCAGAGATATCCTTATCTGATCATTTAGATAATCGAGAACATCAGAGGGAGTTGAAAGGCCCTTTTCGTTGAAAGCTCTATTTATAAGATCGTATCCGATAATACTCATAAAGGCACCGGGAACACCATGTCCGGTACAATCTGCCGCTGCAAAAAAAAGTTTCTGATCACGCCGTCCAAACCAGTAAAAATCACCCGAAACAATATCTTTAGGTCGATAGTAAATAAAAGAGTTCGGAAAAAATGATTTTACAACTTTTGCCGGAGGTAAAATGGCCTTTTGAATCTGCTCCGCATATCTAATACTATCGGTAATCTTATTGATATAATCCTCAATAATTCGATAGGCATCTTCGAGGTGCTTGTTTTTTTGAGCAATACTATTCTTCTGCTTTTCGATCTCCTCTGTTTGAGCCATTAGCTCTTCCTTCTGCAAATTAAGTTCACTGTTTATCTGCTCTATTTCCTGCTTTTGGTTTTGAAGTTTCAGTGCACTCCGGCGTTTTATTCGTAAAACGTTATAGCCAAATGCAATAAATATAAAGGCTGTTCCAATGAGTATGGTAAGTCCAATTGTAAACAGCTGCTGCCTACGAAGCTCTTTTTCTTGAATCTCCTTATCCTTCTTAAGTAGCTGATTTTCGCGCTCAGCTTTCTCTGTTTTGTATAGTGTGCTTAAAAGGGTGATACTTCGCTGAGCCTTTTCATTTAAAACCGAATCCTTGTAGGCTACAGAATTTTGGTAATAAATTAGCGCTCGAACAGGGTCGTGAGTTGTTTCATAAAGATTTGAAAGGTAAAGGTATGAAAGCTGTATTTGCCAATTTGCTTTAATCTGTTTGGATAGTATAAGGCTTAGATTTAATGATTCATTTGCACCATCGTAAAGACCCAAAGCAAGTTGTGTCTTTCCGATATTTATGTAACTCTCAGCAATGTATTTTCTATCGTTAAGAATTTTATCAATGGCTAATGCCTTTTGGTAATAATCTAAAGCAACTCTATAGTTTTTAGAAAGATAAAAGGTGTTACCAATTCCATTATAGCAAATGGCCATGCCTTTTATGTTGTTGAGTTCATAATTAATTTTCAGAGATGACTGATAGTAGTTTCGTGCGATATTCTGTCGCCCCATAAACTCATACACCTCTCCGATGTTATTCAAATTAATAGCTTCGCCCAACCTATTTTTCTGTTGGCGAGATATCGTGAGCGCTCTTCCAAAAAACTCTAGTGCATTGTCATAATTTTTATTGATACTGTATACATTACCAAGACTGTTTATAGCCACAGAAATTCCAAAGGAATCATTGATCTCCTCTGCATAACCCAGCGCCTTGTGGTGATAAAAAGCAGCAAGAGAAAACTCATCCATGCGTCGGTAGAGTACACCAATATTATTGTATGCCTTAACCTGAAGCGTCCTATTTTGAAGACGATCCGCAATTTCAAGGCCCTTGTTATGATAATCAAGCGCCTTATCGTAGAGCGAAATATCTCTGTAGTAAACGCCAAGCAAGTCGTAGCATTGGCACATCGAAACAAGATTTCCCTCCTTTTGCGACAAAGAGAGTGCTTCGTTCAAATATGTTAGCGCCTCACCGGACCGCTTGGAATCTTTTATCAGTAATCCTGCTATTTTAATAGATACGCCAACTCTATTGCTGTCGCTAATTTTTGTCTCGGCAAGTTGACGAAAAAGGGAATCTAATGTTTTTTTCTCCTTTTCTGAAGAAAAAACACGACTCGGCCAAAGGCAAAGAGTACACAAACTAAAACACAGGAGTATATTTGCTAGTCTTTTCATATTGTCAGGAACATAACCATGCAAGATAATTACTTTTAGAGAGTTTTTATTTTCTGTAATCATTATTCCCAATCATCATGTCAAAAATAAGGAAAATTGCATTGAGAATAGTTAAATGGGCGCTACCCATCATTTTAAGCCTCATAATAATTCTAATTTCGCTAGGCGCCATTTTTCAAGAGCGTGTTGTTGGATGGATCGTTGATGATTTACAAAAAGAACTAACTATTCCTGTGCGGATAGAAAAAATCGATTTTTCGCTAATAGAGAATTTCCCTCATGCATCAGTTATTATAAAAAATAGCGTAGCACTATACCCTAACTCTAGCAAAAATGACACGCTGTTTACAATTAAACGGTTCTATATTAACCTAGATCTTATTTCGTTAATTCGAGGAAAGGCGTCGATTCAAAGCATAGAACTTAATGGTGCTACTTTCTCACTAATAACCCAATCCAACGGACATTTACCTGAAATAAAAATATTTAAATCCGACTCTCCCAACACAACAAACTCCACGTTCAACATTAACTACATTGCTGGAAAAAATATACATTTGAACTACCACAACAGGGCAACAGAAAGCAAGCAACGTTTAAGTATTGTTGACTTTAAGTTTTCAGGGACAATCTCAGAAAAATCCGCTTTGGGTCGGCTAAAAATAGGTATTGCTGGATTACAATCGAACAATTATCCGCTGGCGACTACACTGGCAACAAACGCAACAATTGACTTCACAGGTGAATATGAATACGGAAAGAAAATAAATATCGACAAACTTAATTACAACTCCAAATATTTATCAATCAATGGAAATTACAATATTACATTAAG